>Ga0247779_1000249_pt1 | contig 39570 bp, 36 predicted proteins | sample UWRJL221509R5_FD_179925 | JGI IMG/M metagenome (GOLD analysis project Ga0247779, IMG submission 179925) | Plant litter microbial communities from Arlington Agricultural Research Station in Wisconsin, United States - UWRJ-L221-509R-5 | ecosystem: Environmental > Terrestrial > Plant litter >...
GGCCATCTCGTCGCGTCGGGGTTGCGGTGTGAGTGTGGTCTGCGCGTCGCTGCGCGTCGCTGCGCGTCGCTGCGCGTCGCTGCGCGTCGCTGCGCGTCGTAAAAAATGCGAACAGCGACTCCATCGTCTGTGCCAAAAAAGTCGCGTGTGTCGTGAACGATGCGGAGCTGCGGCTCGCCTGGTTAACCCCAAAAATCCTGGTGCTCTCGGGTGTGGTGTTTTGAACGGCTCCCAGAAGGCCGCCAAGATCGCCAAGATTTCCAAGATCGCCAAGAGCTCACGCCGTCTCAACTGCTGAAATCAAACCGCATCGACACGGTGGGATTGGGGGGTTCGCGTAGGCCATCTCGTCGCGTCGGGGTTGCGGTGTGAGTGTGGTCTGCGCGTCGCTGCGCGTCGCTGCGCGTCGCTGCGCGTCGCTGCGCGTCGCTGCGCGTCGCTGCGCGGCGTAAAAAATGCGAACAGCGACTCCATCGTCTGTGCCAAAAAAGTCGCGTGTGTCGTGAACGATGCGGAGCTGCGGCTCGCCTGGTTAACCCCAAAAATCCTGGTGCTCTCGGGTGTGGTGTCGTGTGGCAGGGCCGTTGAAAGCTCTTGGCGATCTTGGAAATCTTGGCGATCTTGGCGAGCCTCTGGGAGCGTTCAAGGTGCTCTCGGGGAGTCAGTGCCTCTCCGCGCGACGAAGTGGGCGCGGCTCCAGTCGCTCAGCGTTTCGACAGGGACCGGGCCGCCGAAGTAGCCGAAGAAGCGTGCGCCCCACACGCCGAGTGTGGCGAGCATCAACAGTGACGCCAGCGCGGTCATGGTGCGCGACGCGACCCAGAGTCGCGCGGGGCGCGGGGCGTGCGGGGCGCGCACGTAGCCGATGGCGGCGCTGCTCAGCGCCCAGATAAACAAGGGCGCGAGCACGAGCACCAACGGGTGCAACGCGAGTGCCTGCCGTAGATCGCCGTGCCCCAGGGCGAGCGTGGCGCGCGTCAGGCCGCAGCCAGGGCAGGGCACGCCGAGCACGCTGGCCAAAGGGCAAAACGGCAGCCGAAAATGCACGATGCCGGCAAAAACACCGGCAATCGTGGCCACGATCAAGCTGCGCTGAATGACGGCACGGTCCACGCTCGAGCGAGCTTAGTCGCAGTTCGCCGGTGAGCTTGTGCTGATCGGCCGCAATGGAGCACCACCCACAAAAAAAACGAGGCGCGTGCTCCGTAGGGCCGCGCCTCGCTCACGCTCGTGGCGAGCAGCTGCTCAGCTGGGCGGGGGCAGTTGACCGCCGCTGGCCGCTTGCCAGATTTCGTTCAGATCGCCGGGCAAGAAGAACACCGCGAGGAACAAGTACGCGATCGGGCTTGCCACCTGCGGGTTCGGGACGCCGGCCATGCGCTTGGCGTCGAGCACCTTCTCGTTCAGCTTCCAGAGCTCGATGTATTGGAGGATGGGGATGAAGAAGAAAATCGGATTCAGGTCATCCTTGCCGCGGAAATTCTTGAGCTCGTTCAGCATGCCCCAGAGCGAGATGAGCGCGAAGATGCCGCAGGTGACGTAGCTCAGCACGACCGTCATCACCGGATTGCGGATCTTGCCGATCGGGCCGCGTTGTCCGCCGCCCATGGGCACCAACGCGCCGCCGGGCGCGCCATACGCTGGATCTTGCGGGGGACTGAAGCCGCCCGGAGCGCTGTAGCCCCCTTGCATTTGGCCATAGCCACCCGGAGGCTGACCGTAACCACCGCTGGGCGCGCCGCCGAACGCCGGCTGCCCGGGCGGCGGCCCGTAGCCGCCAGCTGCTGGCGGAGCGCCGTACTGCTGAGGGGGTTGAGCGGGATTGCCATAGCCACCCTGCGTCTGAGCGTAGCCGCCTTGGGGCTGACCGTAGCCCCCCTGGGGCTGACCGTAACCGCCGGGCGGTTGACCAAAGCCGCCTGGTGCGGGCGCCTGGCCGGGCGTGCCATAACCTCCGGGCGGCGGACCATACGGAGCGGCGGCAGGAGCTGGCGCACCGGGTGGCGGGCCGTAGGGATTGGGCTGACCGTAGGGATTGAAGCCCCCAGAGCCGGCGTCGGCGACCATCGTTCCGCCGAGCGGATTGACAGCCGGGGCTGGCGGCGGCGCGGCGGCAGGCGGCGCGGCCGGTGGTGCATAAGCCGGGGGCGGCGCGTAAGGCTGGGGCGCAGCGGGAGCGCCGTATTGTCCGGGCGGTGGCCCGAAGCCTTGCGGCGCGGCGGGGGGAGGACCGAAATTCGGCGCTGCAGGACCCGGCGGTGGTCCGAAGCCTGGGGCTGCGGGTGGTGCGCCGGGGGCTGGACCAAAGCCATGCTGCGCCGCGGGCGGCATCGGCGCACCCAGCGACGGAGGGGCGACGCCGAGCATCGTGCCCTTGAGCTGAGGACGTGGCGCTGCGGCCGGCGCGGCGGCCGGAGGTGCGGTCACAGGTGGAACGGCCGCTGGCGGAGCGGCAACGGGAGCAGGCGCACCGGCCGGCTTGGGTACCGCCGGCGTGTTCATCATGAGCATCGTGCCCTTGAACTTAGGGGCTGCCGCGCCCTTTAGGTTAAACCCGCACTTCTTGCAGGTCGTCGCCGCCTCCTCATTCTCAGTCCCACAATTCGGGCAAAACACTCAGCACCTCTTGGATGACGCAGGGATGCAGCAGCCTACACGTGCTCTCGTCCAATTCTCAAGCGAGTCGGCGCAGTGCCGCGCGTTCGCGTTGCTTTTGCTCCGCGCTTGACACCCCGCTTTCGGGGTCACTACGGTTCGCCTCGCCCGGGGGTACCCCGGGTAAAACCAGCACTTCGACGACGCCGCTCGCGCACCGCTGAGCGGTCGATCGCGGCCCCGCCCCCCTCGGAAATTCATGGCATTCGCCCTCAGTGCGGAAGCAGAGCAGAAGCTCAACGATATCTTGTCGCGCTACCCCAATAAAATGGCGGCGTGCATCCCAGTTTTGCATCTTTGCCAAGAGGCGAACGACAACTGGGTGTCGGACGACGTGATCGAGTTCGTGGCGCAGCGCCTCGAGCTCGGCTCGGCGCACGTCAAAGGCGTCGTGACCTTCTACACGCTGTTCAATCAGAAACGTCCCGGAAAGCATCAGCTCTGGGTGTGCCACACGCTGTCCTGCGCGCTGCGCGGCGGCGAGGACATCCTTCACCATTGCGAGAAGCGCCTCGGCGTTCACGCCGGCGGCACCAGCAAGGACGGCAAGGTCACGCTGCGTACGGCCGAATGCCTCGCGGCATGCGGCACCGCTCCGGTCATTCAAGTCGACAAAAAATACTACGAGAACCTGTCGATCGCAGAAGTCGACCGCATCATCGACACGCTCGTGAAGGACGGCTGAGGCGCGAAAGCCCCTCTTTCGTTTGTTGGCAAAATGATCAAGCAGACCACTTACCTCAGTCACTCTTACGGCAAGCCCAATAGCTGGACGCTTTCCGCCTACGAATCCGCCGGCGGCTACCGCGGCGTACGCAAGGCCTTGTCGATGACCCGCGAAGCGGTCGTCGAGGAAGCCAAGAAGGCACACGTGCGCGGGCGCGGCGGCGCTGGCTTCGATTGCGGCATGAAGTGGAGCTTCATGCCCAAGGAGAGCAAGAAGCCGCACTACCTCGTGGTCAACGCCGACGAAGGCGAGCCCGGCACGTTCAAGGATCGCTCCATCATGGAGATGAATCCGCACGCGCTGATCGAAGGCTGCATCATCGGCTGCTACGGGATCGGCGCGCACGCCTGTTACATCTACGTGCGCGACGAGCTGCACCTGAGCAAGGAGCGGCTGTGGGGCGCGATCAAAGAGGCGAAGGCCAAGGGCTACTTGGGCAAGAGCCCCTTCGGCAAGGAGTACGAAGTCGAAGTCTACGTGCACACCGGTGCAGGCGCGTACATCTGCGGCGAGGAGACCGCGCTGCTCAACTCACTCGAGGGGCGGCGCGGCGAGCCGCGCTTGAAGCCGCCGTTTCCGGCTCAGTACGGCGCTTTCGGTTGTCCGAGCACGGTGAACAACGTCGAGACGCTGGCGATCATGCCGACGGCCTTCGAGATGGGCTGTGACGAGTTCAGCAAGCTGAGTGAGCTGCACTCGTTCAATGACGGCGGCGCGCGCTTGTTCGGCGTCAGCGGTCACGTGAAGAAGCCGGGCATCTACGAAGCCTGCGTGGGACTGACGCTGCGCGAGCTGATTTACGACCTCGGGGGCGGCGTGCTCGAGGGACGCAAGATCTTGGGTGTGGTGCCGGGCGGCTCTTCCTGTCCCGTGCACTTGCCGGACGAAGTGCCGACGCTGCCCGCCGATCCCAAGTGGGATCCGTACCGCGGCAAATCGATCTTGGACATTCCGCTCGGCGTGGACACCTTCCGCACCGCGGGCAGCATGCTCGGCACCTGTTGCGCCATGGTGATGAGCGACGCAGTCGACCCAGTGCTGGCCCTGCACAACGTGATGCGCTTCTACCGTCACGAGTCGTGCGGGCAGTGCACGCCCTGTCGCGAAGGCTGCGGCTGGATCGAGCGCATCTTGAACAAGATCGTGGAAGGCAAAGGCTCGATCGCGGAGCTCGACGAGATCCACGAGATCGCGAACAACATCACCGGCAACACCATCTGCGCCTTCGGTGACGGAGCGGCCCAGCCTGCGCTGGCGTTCGTTCGCCGCTATCGCAAGCATTTCGAGGACTACATCGTGAGCGGCGGCAAGTCGCAGACGCGAAGGTTGACGCTATGACCGTCGGAAACGTTTTCTTCGCAGTGGCCAGCCTGGTCGCGCTGTTCGGCGCGTTCATGACCATCGCTTCGCGCAGCCCGATCCGCAGCGCGGTCGGTCTGCTCATCACCATCGTCGGCATCGCCGCTCTGTTCCTGATGCTGAACGCGCAGTTTCTCGCGGCGATTCAGCTGATCGTGTACGCGGGGGCCGTGGTCGTGCTGTTCGTGTTCGTGATCATGCTGCTCGGCCCGGACGCAGGGGACGGTGAGGGCACGGTCGCTCGCGCGCGCGTGGCTCGCTATGGAGCCGGCGCGTTCTTCCTCTTGCTCTCGGCGGCTGCCGGACACCTCGTGTCTCGCTCCGGCCTGACGCCGAACCGCTTCAAGATCGCGCCCGTCACTCATGGCTCGGTCGAGAGCATCGGTACGTTCTTGTTCGGCAGCGCGGTGATCCCGTTCGAGCTCACCACGGCGCTCTTGATCGTGGCAGTCGTCGGCGCGATCGCCGTCGCGCGGGGCAAGCCGCACGTTCGGCGCCAGTCGAAGAGCGCGAGCCCCACGGCGCGCATGTTCCACGGGCCGCTCATGGCGCGTGACGCGCAGAGGCCGCTACCGACCAAAGCTGAGCGGGCTGCCAAGGCCGCGGGAGGCATGTGATGAGCTCACTCGGTTATTTCATCGAGCACTACGTGGTGCTCGCGGGGGCCCTGTTCACCCTCGGCTCGATCGGGTTCTTGGTGCGGCGCAACGTGCTGGTTCAGTTGATGAGCATCGAATTGATGCTCAACGCCGTGAACCTGATGCTCGTCGCCTTCAACCGTCAGCACATGGCCGACCAGAACGGTCAGGTGTTCGCCTTCTTCATCATCGCGGTCGCTGCGGCCGAAGTCGCCGTGGGCCTTGCCATCGTGCTCGCCTTTTATCGGCTGAAGTCCAGCGTCCAGAGTGACGAAGCGGACCAGCTCCGTCACTGAACCTTTAGGGCTTATCACTCATGCAAGCGATCGAGGCTCTGTTCCCCGCGCACAACTACACGCTGCTGGCGTTCATCGTGCTTTTGCCGCTGCTAGGCGCCGCCGTGAACGGCATCTTCGGCAAGCGGCTCGGCAAGGAGGCCGTCTCTCTGTTGGCGTTGAGCGTCATGTTCGTCGCCTTCGCCTTGTCCGTGGTCACTTTCCTCGCCTTGGGCCATGCCCAAGAAGGGGAGGAAGCCGCGCGTTTCATCTGGAAGGGCTGGGAGTGGTTCCGTCTCACCCGCTCCGACGGCACCAGCATCACGCTCGACGTCGCCTTCTCGGTGGATGCGCTGAACGGCACGATGGCGCTGGTCGTCACCGGCGTTGGCTTTTTGATCCATCTCTACTCCGTCAGCTACATGGCGGAGGACGCCGGCTATCACCGCTTCCTCACCTACCTGAACCTGTTCATCTTCTCGATGCTGGTGCTGATCCTCGGGGACAGCTTGCCGGTCTTGTTCGTGGGCTGGGAAGGCGTCGGTCTGTGCAGCTATCTGCTGATCGGCTTCTGGTTCGAAGACGACAAGAACGCGGCCGCTGGCAAGAAGGCGTTCGTCACCAACCGCATCGGTGACTTCGGCCTGCTCGTGGCGATGGGCCTTTTGCTCTATTACACGGGCGGTTTGGACTGGTCGAGCATCGACAACGGCGCGAAGAACCTGCTCACGCCGGTGCAGGTCTGGCCGCTCGGTACGCACGTGCCCGCTGCCAGCCTGGTCGGCGGTGCCTTCGAGCATTGGATCAACCTACCGCGCTACGTGAGCGCGGCGACCTTGGTCGGTCTGGCTTTGTTCCTCGGCTGCGCCGGCAAGAGCGCCCAGCTGCCGCTGTACGTCTGGTTGCCGGACGCGATGGCCGGCCCAACGCCGGTCAGCGCCTTGATCCACGCGGCCACGATGGTGACCGCCGGCGTGTACCTGCTGTGCCGCTTGTCGTTCGTGATGGTGCTCAGCCCCGCGGCGATGGCCACGGTGGCAGTCACCGGCGCGCTGACGGCCATGTTCGCGGCCAGCATCGCGTTTGCGCAGCACGACATCAAAAAGGTGCTCGCCTATTCGACCGTGAGCCAGCTCGGCTACATGTTCTTGGGCGTCGGCGTGGGCGCGTTCAGCGCGGGCTTCTTCCACGTCATCACGCACGCCTTCTTCAAGGCCTGCATGTTCCTCGGCGCGGGCTCGGTGATCCACGCCATGCACGCGCGCATCCACGATACGGATGCCTCGCAGGACATGCGCAACATGGGCGGCATGCGCAAATACATGCCGTACACCTTCTGGACCTTCACCGCGGCCTGGGCGGCGATCGTGGGCTTGCCCTTCACCAGCGGCTTCTTCTCGAAAGACGAGATCCTGCTCAGGGCCTACACCTCGTTCGTCAAGGCGCCGGCGGCGAAGCTATCCGACGGCGGTGGCGGCAGCATGGAAGTGTTCAGCTGGCCGCCTTGGTTGGGCGCGGCGCTGTACGCGATCGGCATTCTGACCGCGCTGATGACCGCGTTTTACATGACGCGCCTGTACCTCGGCACCTTCTTCGGTGAGTTCAAGGGCTGGAAGATCGTCAAGAATTGGAAAGAGCCGGAGCACGCACACGGCCACGACGATCACGGTCACGGTCACGCCCATCACGAGCCGGGCGTACCGCTCGAAGGACCGACCCCGCACGAGTCGCCTTGGCAAATGTGGGTCCCGCTGGCGGTGCTCGGCTTTTTGGCGGCCTTCGCGGGTTGGCTGAACGCGCCGCTGTTCCACATCGAAACCATGCACCACTGGCTCGAGCCCGTGTTCGCGAAGGCTAGCCGGAGCGTGGAGCTGATCGAAGGTGCCGAGCACTTGGAGTACGCGTTCCTGGCTGCCGCGATCGCCGCGTTCGCCGGTGGCTCGGGCATCGCCTATTGGATCTACGTGCTGCAGAAGGGCAAGCCCGCGCAGTCCTTCGTCGAAGCGCTGCCCGGCTTCCACGCGCTGGTTTACGACAAGTGGCGGGTCGACGAGCTGTACGAGGAATACGTGATCGGGGCGGTGGACTCGCTGGCCGAGTTCTTCGCTTGGGCCGACAAGTGGATCGTCGATTTCCTGCTCGCGCGGGTGAGCGCGTTCTTGGTAGGGGCCAGCGGCAGCGCGCTGCGCTTCATCCAGACCGGCCGCGTGCAAACCTATGCCGCGGTGATGGTGCTCGGCTTGGGCGGGGTCGGCTGGTACTTCGTCACGCCCCGGGTCGAAGCCAAGGTGGACGCGAACGACGAATCCGGCGTGTACAGCGTGACCGCGTCGCAGGGCCTCGGCTACAGCTACCGCTGGGATCTGAACAACGATGGGAAGTGGGACGACCAGGAGCGGTTCGGCAGCAAAACTCAGCAGTCGCTCAACCTGGACGTGAAAGAGAATCGAACCGTCAGGCTCGAAGTGAAAAATGCATTCGGTCGAACCGCTGTTCGCTCGTTCAACTTTGCGCGTCCCGTCCCCGATCGCTCGGGTGCCACGTCGCGCTTCGATGCCGACCCCGCGCCGGGGCGCCGAACCGGTGAAGTGCGTGCGCTCCCGAAGCCCCAGGAAATGAAATGAATCCGCTGGCTCTAGCTCTGTTTCAATTTGCGCCGTATCTGCTGGCGTTCGTGGTCGGCGCGCTCGTCCCGCGTCGCCAAGGCACGCCCGAGCGGATCGCCATCGGCATCGTCGCGGCGTTGTCCTTGCTCTTGGTGCGCGGCCTGTGGCCGTCGGCCACGCCGGCGGTCGTGGACGAGAACGCGAAGGAGTGGCCTTACCTGCTCAGCGTGATCGTGTTCTTGCCCATCTTGGGCGCCGTCTTCCTGCTCTTCCTGCCGCGTCAATCGCCGGTGATTTTGAAGCGGGTCACGTTCTTGATCCTGGGTTTGGACGGCCTGGCCTCGCTCGGCTTGTTGTCCTCGCCCATGACGCGCGGCTGGCACTTCCAGCACATCGTCGAGTGGGTGCCCGCGTTTGGCATTCGTTACCACGTGGCCATCGATGGCGTGAGCATGTGGCTGATTCTGCTGTCCACGTTGACCACGCCGATCGCCGCCTACGTTTCCTTCGGCTCGCTCAAGACGCGCATCAAGGATCTGTGCTTCGCGTTCCTGCTCTTGCACGGCGCGATGATGGGCGCGTTCGTCTCGCTCGACCTGTTCCTGTTCTTCGTGTTCTGGGAGCTGATGCTGATCCCGATGATCGTCATGATCGGCGTGTGGGGCGGCGTCGAGAAGGTCAAGGCGGCCTACAAGTTCTTCATCTACACGATGGTGGGCAGCATGCTGATGCTGGCTGCGATCCTGTTCTTGGTCTGGAACTACACGAAGCTCGCGGGTTACCCGAGCTTCGACTACCTGGCTTTGCAGCGCGTGGCTTTGCCGCACACTGCGGCCTGGCTGTGCTTCTTCGGCTTCTTCTTGGCGTTCGCCATCAAGGTGCCGATGTTCCCGTTCCACACCTGGTTGCCGGATGCGCACGTGCAGGCGCCCACGGGTGGCTCGATCATCCTGGCCGCGGTGCTGCTCAAGCTCGGCGCCTACGGTTACATTCGCTTTTGCATGGGCCTGTTGGGCGGCGTCGCCTGGATGTCGGCGGCCACCATGGCGGGCTTTGCCATCGGCGGCGGCATCGTTTACGGCGCGCTCGTGGCCTGGAAGCAAGACGACGTGAAGCGCCTGGTGGCGTACTCGTCGGTCGCGCACATGGGCTTCGTGATGCTGGGCCTGTTCGCGGGCACGCAGTCCGGCATGGAGGGCGCGGTGCTGCAGATGCTGAACCACGGCGTCTCGACCGGCGCACTGTTCCTCTTGGTAGGCGTGATCTACGACCGCAGGCACACCCGCTTGGTGCGTGAGTTCGGCGGCATCGCCAAGGTGATGCCAATTTACGCTGCGCTGTTCGTAATCGTCACCATGTCGAGCATCGGCGTGCCGGGCACCAACGGCTTCGTGGGTGAGTTCATGGTCTTGATGGGCACCTTCGTTTCGCAGACCCTGGGCGGTCAGGCGAAGCTGCAGGCCGGGCTCGCTTCTGCAGGCGTGATTCTGGCCGCGGTGTACATGCTCTCGGTCGTGCAGCGGGTGTTCTTCGGGCCGCTCTCCAATCCGAAGAACAAGCACCTGCGCGACATGAACGTGCGCGAGACCGTGGCCGTCGCGCCGCTGATCGCGCTGATTTTCATCATCGGATTGTTCCCCAACTTGTTCTTGAGCCGCATGGGCGACGGCGTGTCCGCCGTGCTCGAGCGCTACAAAGAATCTCGCGAGGCGTACCTGGAGCTCGGAACCTCGGACACCGCCAAGCTGACCGACCGACATGGCGGCCCGCTCGAGCAGGGTTACCCCGAAGCACCTAGCAAAAAGGCCGACGCGCCAAACCCTGTCCAAGCCCAAGCGCTGAATGTGGAGGCGCCGTGACCTTCGACTTATTGCTCGCTGTTTCCCCGATCTTGGCCGTCGCCATCGGCGGCCTGCTGCTCATGCTGGCCGAGGCGTTCGGCAAACCGGTCGTGCTCACGGGAGCCCAGGCTGGCCTGGTGTCGACGGATGCCGGGGCCGGTCGCGCCGACGAGCTCGCGCTCGGCAGCGCGGTGGTGTTGTTCGCGGGTGCGCTGATCAGCGTGGCGCTGTGGAAGGTCGGGCCGGAGTCGATCCCCGGTGTCCAGACGCTCGCGCCGTACCTGATCATCGATCGCTTCACGCTCTTCTTCTGCTTCGTGCTCTGTCTCGGCGGCGGCTTGGCCTCGCTCTTGGCGGGTGGCTACTTGCCCGAGCACAACCTCGATCGAGGGGAGTTCTTCCCGCTCTTGGTGTTCAGCACGGTGGGCGCGATGGCGCTCGCGGCATCTGGCGATTTCCTGAGTTTTTTCGTGGCCTTGGAGACGATGTCCCTGGGCGTGTACTGCATGATCGGGCTGCGCCGCGGCAACCTGCGCGCGAGTGAAGCCTCGCTCAAGTACTTCTTGCTCGGTAGCTTCGCTGCGGCGCTGACTTTGATGGGCGGCGCGCTGCTGTACGGCGCGACCGGCCACACCGATTTCCTGGGCATCGGTCAGAGCATTGCGACGATCGGCAAGCCACACAGCCTCGTCCAAGCACCGGTGGTGTTGGTCGCGCTGGCGCTGGTCGTGGCAGGCCTAGCCTTCAAGATCAGCGCTGTGCCGTTCCACATGTGGACGCCCGACGCGTACGAGGGCGCGCCCACCCCGAGCACCACCTATATGGCGGTGGCCGTGAAGAGCGCGGCCTTCGCGGTGCTCTTGCGCATCCTGGTGGTCGGCTTCGGCGATCCACGCTTGATGGGCTGGGGCACGGGTTGGCCTCAGGTCGTGGCCTGGCTGGCCGTGCTCAGCATGGTGGTGGCCAACGTGATCGCGGGCCGTCAAGAATCGGTGAAGCGCATGCTCGCCTACTCGTCGATCGCGCACGCTGGCTATGCGCTGGTGGGCGTGGTCGCGATCATGGGCTCGGAGCAAGGCACCTCGAGCGTGCTCTTCTACATGCTGACCTACACGGTCTCGACCGTGGGCGCGTTCGGCGCGCTCATCCTGTGCGGTCGACGCGGGGCGGAAGCCGTCAGCTATGAAGACCTCGCCGGCCTCGGCAAGCGTCATCCCGCCGTTGCTCTGGCGTTTTCGTTCTTCTTGCTCTCGCTCGCCGGCGTGCCGCCAACCGCGGGTTTCTTCGGCAAACTATACGTGTTCAGCGCGGCGGTCGATTCACAGCTCAACGTGCTGGCGGTGATTGGCCTTTTGAACAGCGTGCTAGGCGCTTACTATTATCTACGCGTGATGGTGTACATGTACATGCGCGAGCCAGAACCGGGCGCTCCGATCGCCACGCCCATGCGTTCGGGCTTCGTGGTCGCGGCACTCATCCTCGCAGCGGTGTTCGTGCTCGTGTTCGGCATTCTGCCGAGCTCGTCGCTCGATATCGCCGCGGCAGCTGGGCTCAGGCACGGCTGATGGCTGGGCGGGCTTTCCTTGGTTGCCTCGGCCTGGGCCTGCTCGCTTGGAGCATGCTCGGGCTCGCTGCCTGCAAGGGCAAGTCCAAGCCCGATCCGGTGACGGTCGGCAGCGTGAGCCTGCCGGCGCCGATCGCCTCGTCCCTACCGATCGATCCCAAGATCGTCAGCGCCGCGGTCAATGCCAAGGGCGAGGCGCCCTACACCGGTCCGACGGGCACGATCAGCGGGGTCGTCACCGTGAGCGGTGATTCCTCTCCAGACATTCCCGAGGCCATCGCCAGCATTCCCGCGGACTGCGCGTCTGCCAAGGACGTGTACGGAAAGCTGTTCCGCGAGGGCGCTGGGCGCGGCCTCGCGGACGTGGTCGTGGGCGTCACCGGCTACTCAGGCTACGTGCCCGAGGAGATCCCCGCGCAGCTCGCCGACGCCAATGGTTGCGCCTGGAACGCACGCACCTACGTGCTCACGTTCGGTCAGAGCTTGGACGTGCGTAGCCGTGATTCGCGGCCCTACGTGCCCGATTTGCTGGGCGCTAAGCTCAAGGCTCAGCTGGTGGCTTTGCCGCGCGGCGACGCGATTCACCTTTACCCGGAGCAGCCGGGTCGCTTTCAGCTGACCGACAGCATGCGTTTGTTCATGCTTGCAGACGTGCTGGTGGTGAAGTTCCCGACCCATGCGGTCACCGGCCTGGACGGGCGCTACGTGATTCCGCGCGTACCCGTGGGCAAGGTGAAGGTATCGGCGCTCCTGCCTGCGACCATGGTGCAGATCGAAAAAGAGGTCGAGGTTCATGCCGGTGAGCTGGTCGACGTGCCGTTGACTTTGGCCTTCGATCGCAAAGCCTGGGATGCGCGCCGCGGCGGCACCCCGGCGCCTGCGACCTCCAAGCCGTAACGCGACGAAGCGACCGGCTCAGAAGCTCATGGGCACGCCGGCGCGGCGTGCCAAGAGCTCGCGCAGGTAGCCGAGCGCGGTGCTGCTGGGCGAGACGCTCGGCGTTTGTAAGCGGCTGATGGCCGCCTCGAAACACTGATCGTCGCGCAATGCGTCGCAGGCCACGAGCGTGGCGATCCAAGCATCGGAATTGCTCGGATCGGCTTCCAGCTCTGTCTGGGCCTGCTGGCGCGCACGTTCGGTGCGACCTGAACGCAGCTCGGCGAACGCGCCGGAGCGCGCCGCAGACACGGCTGGGCTGCTCGGGGTCGACGCAGGTGCGCCCGAGCTTTTGGCGCGCGCGCGCTCGAGGGCGCGCTCGGTGCTGCGGGTCGCTACGTGGTAGCTGCGATACGCCTCGAGCCAAGCGCGCGCTTCTTGGTTCCGCCCCAACGCTTGCAGCGCGCTCGCCACCAGCAAATTCGCGGCTTCGTCGTCGGGACGGCGCGCCACGGCGGCCGTGGCATCGCGCAGTGCGCTCGCAAAATCGCGCGCGCGCTCGGCGCAGCGCGCGCGCTCCAAATAGTTCCCGTGGTAATCGGGATCGGTGCCGAGACCGCGCTCGAAGGCGGCTTGCGCGGCAGCGGGTCCGTCTTTGGGCTCGCTCACGGCGCAGCGAATCGCGCCGATGCGCGCCCAAATTTCCGCGCTGTCCGGGTCCTCGGCGTGGGCCTCCTGGTAGGCCGACAAGGCCTCGCTGAGCTCGCCGTGCGCTTCGTGTTCGACGCCCAGCAGATAGGCCGCGTAGGCCTCGGGATTGATGAAGCGCCCCTCGTAGCGGACACCGCCGGCCATGCGCGTCACGCCGCTCGAGCCCACGCCGCAGCTCAGGCACAATACGGTGAGCAGCGCGGGCAGTAGCCCGCGACCTAGCTGCGCTGGGGACCCGAGCCCAAGCTGGATCACGAAAGCTCGCGTAAACCGCTGAGGAAGCGCTCGTTCTCTGCGCTCGTACCGACGGTCACCCGGAGTTGATTGGCCAGGCGCCCACCGCGCTGGTGGAAGCTGCGCACGAGTATGCCGCGCGCTTTCAAGCCCTCGAACAGCTCGACTGCCGGGCGCTCGCTCCTGAACCACAAGAAGTTCGCCTGGCTCGGGGTAACGGTGATGCCTGGCAGCGCGCCGAGCGCAGCGCTCAGCCGCTCGCGCTCGGTCACCACGTACGACACGATGCGGCGAATTTCCGGGGCCAGCTCGGTTACGGCCAACGTGCCCAGCAGCTGCGCGGGGGCGTTCATGTTGTACGGCAAACGCACTTTGTCGATTTCGGCGAGCAGGGACGGGCGGGCGATCAGCCAACCGACGCGCAGGGCGGCAAAGCCGATTTTGGACAAGGTGCGCAGCACGGCCACGTTTTCGTAGCGCCGATACAAGTCCAGCTGATCGCGGTCGGCATACGGAATGTACGCTTCATCGATCACGACCAGCGAGGTCGGTGCCGCTCGAATCAAGCGCTCGAGCCGCTCGTGGTCTACCAGGTTCCCCGTTGGATTGTTGGGCGTGGCGATGAAAATCACATTCGGCGCCGCGTGCTCGAGGCCTCGCAGCATCGATTCGAGCGCCAAATCCCAGCTCGCGTCGAGCGGCACTTCCAGCACACGCTGCCCGCGCACGCGCGCGCTCATGCGATACATGACGAAGCTCGGCGTGCAGGTCATGGTAAGCGCGCTGCCCGTGCGATCGCGCGCCTGCGAGAAGGTAGAGAGCAGCATGGTGATGATCTCGTCGCTGCCGTCGCCGACCAGCACCTCTTCCGTGCTCACGCCCGAATAGCCAGCGAGCGCCTGGCGCAATTGGCTCGAGGTCGCGTCTGGGTAACGCTCCCAGGTGAGCGTGGCCGCGGCTTCGCCGAGGCGCTGTTTGGCCGCAGCCGAAAGCAGCTCCGGCGCTTCGTTGGCGTCGAGCCGCACGGCGAAATCGCCGGCGACGGGGGTGTACGAGCTGAGCTCGGCCAAGGCCGGGCAAAGAATGTCTGAAAAGGGTTCCGCCATCGGGGCGCTCGGAGCATAATCCATCCTAGCGCCATGTTCTCGCACATCCTTGGCCAAGAACCCGCGCTGCAAACGCTCACTTTCGCACTCGACAGCAGGCGCGTGCACCACGCCTATCGTTTCGAGGGCCCAGCGGGCGTGGGCAAGGAGCTCGCGGCGTTTGCCTTGGCTCAGGCGCTGGTTTGCGAGGGCCCTGGCCCACGCGCCTGCCAGCAGTGCAGCGCTTGCCGAAGGGCCCTGCGCATCTCCGAGGTAGAGCCGCACGTGCCCGCGCACCCGGACGTGATCGTGCTGCAACGCGGCCTGTATCGCGGGCAGCTCAGCGCCAACGAGGCGACCGGCATCAGCATCGAGCAAGTGCGGCGGATGGTCCTTTCGCATATCGGTTTCGGCCCGCACGAGGGCCGCGCGCGCGTGTTCATCATCCGCGACGCGGACGAGCTCACCGTGTCTGCGGCAAACGCCTTGCTGAAAACGTTGGAAGAGCCTGGGCAAGGCACGCACTTCGTACTGCTCACGAGTCGCCCCAATCGGCTTCTGGACACGATCCGGTCGCGCACTCTGCCGGTGCGCTTCTCGCCCTTGCCGGACGCCGTGGTCGCGCAGATCTTGCAAGCTCGAGGCCTCGACCCCAAGGTGGCAGCGGTCGCTCAAGGCAGCATGGCTCTGGCTGTGGATCTGGCCTCGGAGGATGCCATCAAGGAGCGTGAAGAGTTCGTGGCCGCGGCCAACGCTGCGCTCTCCGCGCGCGATCTGGCCCCGGCCATCAAGTTTGCCGAAGCGCGTCGGGAACGCGACAGCTTGCGCGGGTTGCTCGCTCATTTCGCGCAATCGTTGGCGGTCGCGGGGCGCGAGCAAGCCGGGCAACGAATCGAGCTCGCCGAGCGCTGCGCCCAGCAGCACCGCGTGGTGCTGTCGACCATGCAAGACGTCGACCGCAACGTATCGCCGGCCCTGGCGCTCGAATCGATGATCTACCGTCTGCGGCAGATCTAGCGTCAGCGCGCCGCGATCAGCGCTTCGTGTAGCGCCCGTGCTGCCTCGGTCACGCCTTCGAGCGAGCCGCGTTCGGGCTGCAGCGCGCCGATCACCGCGGCCAGGTCCGCGTGCTCGGCGACTTGCCGCGCGCGCTCGAGATTGATGCCGCCGATGGCTACCAAGGGGATGCCTGCGCTACGCGCGGCGCGCTGCGCCTGGGCCAACAATCCCAGGCCCACCGCCGGATCTGCGCGCTCTTTCGAGGCCGTGCCAAACACGGGTCCGAAGGCCACGTAGTCGGGTTTGTCGGCCAGGGCCTGCTCGAGCTGTTCGAGTGTGTGCGTGGAGACTCCCAGCAAAAGTCCGGGAGCGAGCAGGCGCACCAAGGGCAACGGAAGATCGTCCTGACCGACGTGCACTCCGTCGCATTGAGCCAAGACGGCCAGATCCGGCCGATCATTGGCGATCAGGCGAGCCCCGAACTTCGAACAGAGTGGCCGGAGCGCGCGCAAGAGCTCGAGGATATCGCGCGTAGCGCTGTGCTTGGCTCGCAGCTGCAGCAAGGGCGGTCGTGCCAAAAGGACGCGCTCCGCGAATGCGACGATGGCGCCGGGCGGCGCGCCGAGCTCGCGAAGGCTATCGACGTCAACGATCGGGTATAGGCCGCGCACGAGGGATATGTTACGCCGCCCGCATGCGCGCCGCGAGCTTGACGCTCGGTTTGGGACTGTGTTTTGCCGCATTCGGCTGTGCTGGCCAGAAGCCAGTCGTCGAGCCGGGCTCGCTGACCGGCGATGTGTCGGCTGGCTCTGCGGCGAACGACTTGGATGCAGGTGCACGGGCTGCCGCTGCTTCCGATGCCGCGCCCGACAGTGGCGCGCAATCCGCAGACAGCGCGCCCCCCGTCGTCGATCCGGCTGTCGCCCATGCGCTCGTCGCCAAGAGCGGTGAGGGGGCGGGAGCGTCGCCGCTCGGCCTGCGTTTCGAAGTGCTCGAGCAGGGCCCGGAGTTGCCCTGGGCGTTCGCGGTCGTCAATCGCGGCACCGAGGCGTCGGTGGTCGACTTCGACGCGCGACTGCTCACGCTCGAGATCCTGCCGCCCGTCCCAGAGCCCGAAGTATCCGCCAAGCCCGCCAAGCAGGCGAAGGCCAAGAAGCCGCCGAAGCCCGTGCTGTGTCGGCTGCCGGCGGACGTCATTCCGAGCTCGGTCGATCCTGCGCTCGCGATCAAGCTCGAACCAGGGGAGGGCTTGGTTCTGAATTTCGACCCGCGCCTGTATTGCTTTGGGAAGTCTCCCGCGCCCTTGGTCGAAGGAGCGCAGGTGAGCGCGCGTTTTGGCTGGTCGCCGAAGCTGAAGGTGACTTGGAAAGGCGGCAAGCGCGAAGAGCAGCTGGCCGTGCAGAAAGAACCGTTCGTGGCCGAGCCCGTCGAAGCACGAGGCTCATTGCCCGGCGCGGACGAAGCGGGCGAGCGGCGAATCAAGGAACTGAGCGGCACCCCGTTCACGCTCGGCTCCAATTTCACGAGCGCGGGCAAGCCACCCGCGCAGGCTGCTGCTGCGCCGCCACCCGGGCTCGAGCTGAGCGTCTCGGGCAGTGACGCCCAGGACGAGGGCATGGTCACGGCTACCACCACCATCACCAATCGCGGCCCGCGCAGGCAAGACGTGTACTTTCGGCGTGAGCTGATCACCTACGAGGTGAGCGGTCCGGACGGCGTGTTCCAGTGCGATCCCAAGCCCGATCGCCGCTCGCCGGCGGATCGCTCTCAGGTGCAGACGCTGCGCCCGGGCGGAAAATTTTCGGCCGTCAGTCGCCTGATCGAGATGTGCCCGGCGCATACCTTCGCGCGACCCGGGTTGTACTTGGTGCACGCGCGCTTCGACGCAGCCGACCCAGCAACTGACCTCGGATACAATGCCTTCATGGGGCGGTTGGTTTCGGCGAAGCCGGCGCTGGTGCGCGTGCGGCGCGGTGAGCTGCCGTTCACGCCGCTGAGCGGCGCACAACGAGTCCGAGTCGGCGAATAGCCGTGTAGGTGCCGCTGCGCGAGCGCCGAAATCCTGCGGCGCCTCGGCAAGTTGGCAAATTGGGGCGCGCCCCCCTTCAAGCGGGCCAGGTCCGGACCGTATCGAACAGGGAATGGCTTTGAACCTGGCGGCAAAACTCGGCACGCAGAGCAGGCCGCAGCTCGACGTGGGCTCGGTAGTGGACCGTCGCTATCGCTTGAAGCGCGAGATCGCGCGCGGCGGCGCTGGCGCCGTGTTCGAAGCGGAGCACCTGTATACGAGTCGACCGGTGGCAATCAAGTTGCTCCTGGCCGAACAGGCGCAAGCATCCGAATCCCGTCAGCGCCTGTTGCTCGAGGCGAAGGCGCTCAGCGTAGCGCGTCATCCGGGCATCGTGCTCGCGCTGGACGCCGGCGAGATCGAGGACGGGACACCGTACTTGGTGATGGAGCTGCTCGAGGGCCGCACGCTGGAGGGCATCTTGGCGGTGCGGCCGCGCCTCGGCGTCGCCGATACGGTGTACGTCGGCATGCAGCTGTGCGACGCGCTGGCCATCGCGCACGAGCGCGGGATCTGGCATCGCGATATCAAGCCCAGCAACGTGTTCATTTCGCGCAGCGAATCCGGACGCGAAGTGACCAAAATCATCGATTTTGGGATCGCCCGCCTGCCGCAACAAAATCAAAAGCTGACTCAGCAAGGCGCCGTGCTGGGCACGCCCGAATACATGGCCCCGGAGCAGCTGCTGGCGCAAGACGACGTCGCCGCGCGTTGCGACATCTACGCGCTCGGCGTCAGCCTGTACGAAGCGCTCACGGGCACGGTGCCTTTCGAAGGCAGTTTCGGGGAAGTGCTGCTCAAGGCCTCGACCCAGCCCGTGCCTTCGCTGAGCGCGCGCTGCCCCGAGGTTCCCAAAGAGCTGGAAGCGGCAATCATGAAGGCGCTGGCTCGCGATCCGAACGAGCGCCACGCCACGGTCCGTGAGTTCGCCGAGGCGTTGAGTCACGTGCCCACGGGCGGTGAATCACCGACCTCACTGCTCGGCTTGCGCGCCACGGCGCCGATGCCAGGCGCGCCGGTGCGTGTCCCACCACCTTTGCCCGAACGGCCGTCGACGCGTCGGCGCTTCGCTCGCGCGCCGTACGTCACGCCGGTCCGTATCCTGTGCTCCAACGGTACGTCGCTCGACGGCCGCAGTGAAGACATCTCCGTCGGTGGCCTGCTCGTACTGGCTCCCCAGGCGTTCGGTCGGGAAGAAAGTGTCAGGGTACGCTTCGCCTTGCCCATCACTGGCAAGTTGTCGGACGTCCCGGCGACCGCGCGCTGGGTGAAAAAAGCCCGCGGCACGGGCGCCATCGGCCTCGAATTCACCGCCTTGGTGCCCGATCAGCTGGCGGCGATCGAGAACTACGTCACGGCCATGGGCGGCGAATAGCGCTAGTTCCGCAGCGCCTTGTACAAGTCGAAGTCGCCCGTGCCGTTGTCGGACGCGAAGTAGATGGCGCAGGCGTCCGGCGAGAGGCTGGGATCCGTCTCTCTCGACATGCCACCAGTATGGTTGAGCGAGGCGAGGGCCGTAGCGGCCGCCGAGGCTGTCCCGTCCTCGTTCAAGGGCGCCGCGAACAGATCCGTGGCGCCCGAATCGTTCACTTCGCAGCCATCGTTCACTGAGGGGTTGCTGAACAGGAGCAGCGTGCCAAGGGCATTGACCCACGGGGTTGCGTCCTCGCCCGAGCGCGCGCATTCGGCCGCGCTCGCCTTCACCTTCAGATCCAGCACGCTGGGCGCAGGCGGGTCGCTCATGCTCGTCGCTTGCCAGAGCAGCTCGGGCTGGCCGTTGCGAGTGCTCATCCAATACACGTGCCCGGTGCTGGGCGAGATGGCGACGCTGTAGTCGTCGAAGCCGGGCGCGTTGATCGGCTCGGGTAGGAGCGCCTCCATCGTGACCACGGCGGGGGCGGTCCAACTCACCATCATCAGCTTACGACCCCCTGCTTGCCGGCGATCGAAGAACAGATTTTGGTCCACGTAGCCGGGCGCGAGCAGCGGGCCACTTTCGATTTGCGTCAGGAGGGTCACCTGCACAGCCACGCCGCCGACGGGCGCGGCCGCGTAAAAGATCTTGGCCTTGTCCGCGGCACCCGAGACGTAAAACAGCTGCGAGCCCACGCCGGCAGGGCGTGCAAAACGCTCGATGCTTTGCGGGGTTTGGGCGAACAGTTTCCGCGCCGGGCCGAACTCGAAGCGCTTGAAATCGGCGCACTTTCGGCAGGCGTTCGTGCCGTCTTGGCAATACTCCCCCGCCGAGCAGGCGCAACCGGTGGGTGGTTTGCCCGCACTGCCCGCGCTGGCCGCGTCGCCTCCGCTGCCCGCGCTCGGCGCGCCGGCGTTGCCCTCCGGGCCACCGCTCTCGCCGGCATCGCCGCTGGCATCGCCGCCTACACCCGCGCCGCTGCTGCTCGAACTGTCGCTGGCGGTGAACTTCTCGCCGCCGCAGTCCGCGCTCAGCGCGAGCAGATTGAGCGTCCCGAGGCCCAATGCCAAAAGCCGGGCTCGCTGACCCGGCTTAAATAAGCGACAGCGCATCGTCCCAAATCATGCTCTAGCGGGCGAGCGCTGGCAAACTTCACTTCTTGTCTGTCTTGTTTGTCTTGTCTGGCGCGGTTCCCGCCTTGGCGCGCTTCATCTCGGCGAGCTCGGCGAGGTTGGCTTTGGCGCGTGGATCGCTCGGGTCGAGCGTCAGAGCGCGTTGGTAGGCGCGTTCCGCAGCGGCTAGGTCGCCCTTTTTTGCCAGGGCCGTGCCGAGGTTGATCCATGCCGAGCCGAGCTTCGGGTCGAGCACGCTGGCTTTGGTCGCGGTGCTGATCGCGAGATCCAGCTGGCCTGCCAGGAAGTAGGCGTACGACAAGTTCGAGACGTAAGTTGCCCGATCCGGCGCGAGCGCGACTGCGCGGTCGAGCTCCGGCAATGCTTTGGCCGTCTGATTCAGCGCCAGGTAGGCGGTGCCCAAATCACCGTGCACTTTGGCGTCGTTGGGGGCGAGCGTGGCTGCGCGTGAGAACGCGCGCACGGCCTCGGCGACCTCTCCTTGAATCAAATACGCGGTGCCCAGATTGGTCAGGCGTTCGGCATTGTCGGGATCGAGCTCTGCCGCACGGCGTAGGCGCGTCAACGCCTCGGCAGGCTTGCCCGTGGCGAGCAGGGCGACCCCCAGCGCAGATTGAGTTTCTGCGTCTTCGGGCGCCAAGCGCTGCGCGCGGTCGAGCGCGCTCAGCGCCTCTGGCGCGTTGCCCAAGATGAGCAGCAAGCGCCCGCGCTCGACGAAGGCGGGCGCATACGCGTCATCGAGCTTGAGCGCGGCGTCGACTTTGCGCAAAAGCGCGAGCAGCTCCGGATTCTTCGGAGCCGCAGCGAAATCAGTGGCGACGTCGGAGGCGGCCAAAGCCACGCGCACCAAGCCAACCTGTGGCGCCGGATCTTTCGGCGCGAGCTTGCGGGCGTTCTCGTAGTGGGCCTTGGCGGCCGGCAGATCGTCCGCGAGATAGGCTTGGTCGCCCGCGGCGAGCTCCGCGTCCGAAGGTTCGGTCGAGCCGCGCGCTAGCCCGCCAGGCACCGGCTTTGGCTCGGGTACGGCGGGCGCAGCGGCCGCGGGTCGCGGGCCTTCGTGCGGCGCCGCTGCAGCCGCTGGGCTGAGATCGTGCTTGGCGTCGCTGCAGCGGCCCGCGGAGGTTGCGCTAGCGCACTTGGGCGCGCTCGCGAGTGGTGCGAGCGCCGCGTTGTTCGCGCCGGCCCCGGCAGGCGCTGCGCTCGCGGCCGCGGCGGGCGTGCTGGGCAGGGCGGGTGCTCCGCTGCTCGCGCCCGCACACGCGCTCGCCGCGCTGCCCAAGCCGAGGGCGAGGTATGCCAAAAGGCCGAGCCGAGCGGAGGGCGGCATGCGCTGTCAGGGAGCGTCGTGCCGCACGCCGTGCTCTTTGCCGTCGTAGCGCAGCACGGCGCGTTTGCCGTCGACCAGCGTGGCCAGCGACACCGGTCGCTTCCAGATACGCACCAGGCTGGCCATCGTTTCGCGTGCGTAGTCGTTGCGCAGATCGACGCCGCGATGCTCGTGCGTGAGCAAGAGCTCACCGCGGTTTTCGTAGTTCGCGTCTTCGACGAAGATCGAAGGGTTGCCGAAGTTGGTCAGTTGCGCGAGCAGCTTCTCTTTGACGGCTTGGAACTCACGAGTGTCGATCTCGTAGCGCTCGTTCCTGTTCGACCAATTGAAGGTGAACATTTTGTTTTCCATCGCGAATTCCGGGGTCAAAAATTCATCGATGAAAGTCACGTCGTTGTACAGCGCGCGCACCTCGAACACCTTTTGCTTGCCCAAGCCGAGCCGCAGATCCCAGTTCTTTTTGACGTCCAGGTCGTCGCAATCTTCCCACTCTTGCCCGAACTGGCCCTTGTCCCAGCGCTCCTCGATGTTGCGGTACAGCTCGACACCCAGCTTGTATGGGTTCAAACGTCCGCCACTCGTGGCCATCACGCCCGCGTTGTTCTCGGCATAGTCGACGATCTCACTCCAGTCGCAGACATCGCCGGTCATCATCTTGGAGTGCCAATACGAGGCCCAGCCCTCGTTCATGATCTTGGTCTGCATTTGCGGCACGAAGTAGTAGCCTTCGTCGCGAATGATGCTCAAAATCGCGCGTTCCCAACGCTCGAGCGGCGCGTTCTCGAGTAGGAACAACAGCACGTCCTGCTCGCGTTGCGCTGGGAACTTGCCCTTCTCCAGCTCACGCTCGGCTTCCATCTTCTTCTTTTGTTCTTCGATGTACTCGCTCGGGTTGATGAACTCCTCCATGTAGTCCTTGGAGCGCAAGCGCGGCACTTGCACTTGCTCCGGCTCTTCGTCGGGACGTGAGTCACGACGGCGGACTACGAAGCGAGACCAGGGGTCGATCAAATTCTCGAGCGACAGGCAGACATCCACGAACTCTTCGACCTTTTGGATGCCGTAGCGATCGACGATGCGGCGCACGGCGGAGCCGTGGTTGGCCATCTTGTCGACCCAGCGCCGATTGGGGTCATAGCCTTCCTTTCGGCGGCCGATCGGATCGGCGATGTGGTCACCCGCGTCCAGGTCCGTGGTGCGGAAAGCGAAGTTGTTCTTGAAAAAATCGACGTGCCCGAACACGTGGCACATCACGAGCTTCTGGTCGGTCAGGCTGTTGCCTTCGAGCAGGTAGGCGTACGAGGGGTTGTTGTTGATCACCATCTCGTAGATCTTCGACAGCCCATACTCGTAGCTCTTGCTGAGCCGCTCGTACTCCATGCCGAAGCGCCAATGCGGGTAACGATTGGGAAAGCCGCCGTAGGCGGCGATCTCGTTCATGTGGTCGTAGCTGAGCATCTCGAACACGACCGGGAAGAAATCGAGCCCGTGCGCGCGTGCGATTTTTTCGATCTTGTCCTGTTCGTCCCTCAAGTAGCGCGGCAGCGTGGTGTTGGTGGCAAACTGCGACATGCCCTTATTTCCCTTTGCCCAAGAACTCTTTGATGCTGCCCACGACTGCGTCTCGATCTCGGATCTCGCTGGTGATCACGCGCTCATCGCTGGCGAAATGTTCGCGTAAGTCTTTCACGAACTGACCAGACCCGTACGGACTCTCGACCTGGCCGTAGGCGAACATGTTGACCTTGGGCAGGATCTCTTTCTTCATCAGCTCGATGCACGTGAGCGTGTCGTCCATCGACCAGTTGTCGCCATCCGAGAAATGGAACGGATAGATGTTCCATTCTGCGGACGGGTAGTGCTCGTCGATGATCTGCGCACATAACCGGTAAGCGCTCGAGATCATCGTGCCGCCGGACTCGCGCGTGCGAAAGAACGTCTCGCGATCCACCTCACGGGCTACTGCGTCGTGGATGATGTAGCGCGACTCGAGGCCTTGGTATTGGCGGCGCAGCCAGGTGTCGATCCAGAAGCTCTCGATGCGCACGATCTCTTTTTGCTCGTCGCCCATCGAGCCAGAGACGTCCATCATGTACAAAATGACGGCGTTGGCGACCGGCTCATGGTCCTCTTTCCAGGAGCGAAAGCGCTTGTCTTCCTTCTGCGGAACGATCACCGGGTTATTGGGATCGTACGCGCCGCTGGCGATCGAGCGGCGCAGTGCCTCTTTGTAGGTGCGCTTGAAGTGGCGCAAGGATTCGGGGCCGACGCGGCGGATCCCGGTGTAGCGATCCTTGGCCGCGATGATGCGGCTCTTGCCCTTGTTCTCGATGGCCGGCAGCTCGAGCTCTTCACCCAGAATGTCGGCTAGCTCGTCGAGCGTGATGTCCACTTCCAGGACGTGATCGCCGGCGTCCTTGCCGGCTTGGCCAGCGCCGTCTTCGCCCTCGGCCTGCTCGCCACCGACGGGATCGCCGGAGTCGCCCTTGCCTTGACCGACACCGCCCTTTTGCTTGTCACCGAAGGTGAAGCGCGGGATGTCGATCTGCGGGATTGGAATCGAGACGAGATCCTTGCCCTTGCGCCCGAGCATCTCGCCTTGCGAAATGTAGCGTCTGAGGTTTTGGCGAATCTTGCCGCGGACGATGTTGCGGAACCTTGAATGGTCCTGATCGATCTTGAGCGACATTCAACTACCATTCTTGCACGTTTCAAGCGCCCGCGGGTCTGCTAACGTCGCTTGGGTGAGCTTCATGCTTGGGTCCCGCTTCGGCTATTTTTCGTGCTTTCTACGCACTCTTCCGGCACTGGCATTGGCCCTGGCCGCGCTCTCGGCTTGCTCCGGTGAGTCGGCGCCTGGGGACGCGCCCAGCCAGGGTACGGGCGCGCCCGACGACGCTGGCGGCGCTTGCAACGTCGAGCCCACGACGGTGACCGGCCTCGACCAAACGCACGTCGCCACGTGCTCCGAGGTCAGCTATCCGGACAACCCCCCGGCTGGCGGCAACCACTATTCGCAGTGGGCGGCCTTCCAAAGCTACTCGTTTCCGGTGCCGCGTGGGTTCTGGGTACACGACTTGGAGCATGGCGCGGTCGTCTACAGTTACAACTGTCCGGACGGCTGCGCGGAAGAAGTGGCGCAAGTGCAGGCGTTGATTGACGCGCTACCGGCCGACCCCCTGTGCTCCGCGGACACGGAGCGGCGCGTGGTGCTCACCCCGGACCCGTTGCTCGATGTACGTTGGGGTGTGAGCGCCTGGGGCTTCAGCCTGCGCGCGGACTGCGTGGACAGCCAGCGCTTCCAGCAATTTTACCTGAACCACTTTGCACGCGGGCCCGAGAATTTGTGTAACCCGGGAACCGACTTCGGCGGCACGCCGCCCTGCCAGTGACGCCCTCGACCCGCGTCCCAGTCTTTGATAGACAGCAGGGGAAGTGGCAACGGGCGAGAAGTACCTGAAGTTTCGCTGCACCGGCTGCGGCAATTGCTGCAAAGAGCCGCTCTTGCCGCTCACCGATTCGGACATCAAGCGCATCGTGAGCCACACCGGTGAAAGCAGCCATGAGCTGGTGCGTTGGGTGGATCGCAACGGCATCGACATGGACGACGAGCCCGAGGCGTTCGTCATGCTCCGCCAGGGCAAACGGGTGATGGTGCTGCGTCACGAGGGCGGAGGTTGTCGCTACCTGGGTGGGGACGATCGCTGCACGATCTACGAGCACCGGCCGCTCGGCTGTCGCATCTTCCCGTTCGACCCCACCTTCAAAGAGGATGGTCAGCTGCGTCGCCTCAAGCTGATTCAGGCCACCGATTGCCTGTACGAGCTCGACGGCATGAACGACCTGGGCAAGATGCAGACCCTTCACCGCCGACACTTGGCGGCGACCAGCGCATACCAAGCGAAGGTGGCGCGCTGGAACAGCCGCCAGAGCGAGCGTAAGAGTCTCGGCAAAAAAGCCCAGACGGCGGCCGATTTCTTCGCTTTCCTGGGCATTTGACGGCTCGGGACCGAAGTGCGCAGCCGCGGCTTATCTCGCCCCGCGAGCGGCCGTCTTGCTTGAAACACGACATTGACTCACAGCGTCGACCGAAGCTCGCGTCAGCCCGATTCCGAAGGCGCCCCACGGCGGGACGCCCGCGCGCCCAATCGTCGCACGGTGCTCGTCGTCGACGACGACCCGATCGTGCTCGAGGTGACTCGCGAGCGGCTGGAGAGTGCAGGCTACATCGTCCACGTTCGTGAAGAGGCGCTCGGCACTTCGCAATGGATCGCCGAGTTTCAGCCGAGCATCGTGTTGCTCGACGTCAATATGCCGGCGCTCACCGGTCCCGACCTCGCGCAGCTGCTGAAGAAGCGTCCGGCCACCAAAGACATCGCGATCATCCTGTACTCGTCACTCGAGTCGAGCGACTTGCAAGCCAAGCAGCGCGCCACGGGCGCCGTCGGCGCGATCCGCAAGAGCAGCGACGCACGCCGGTTTTTGGAAGAGTTCGAACGGCTGGTGGCTCGCTCGACACGCGGCTCCGCGGGTTGACCCGCAGATAGCGCTGCGTGCTTCCCGGCGCGTCTTGCTTGCGGCCCGGTACTTCGGCTAATTAGAGGTCATGGGCAACAAGAGCTATCTCGTTTTGACGGCGGTGGGGCCGGATCGTCCGGGGTTGGTGAGCGAGATTTCTGCCATGGTGCTCGCCGCGGGGGCGAACCTCGAGGACAGTCGCATGGCGATCCTGGGCGGCGAGTTTGCGCTGCTCGTGCTGGTCTCGGGCGATCAGCAAGTGATGCATGACGTCGAAGCGCGCGGGGCGGTGCTGGGCGAGCGGCTCGGGCTTCGCTTGCTGACCAAGGCCACCACTTCACGCCAGGCGGCGCGGGACTTTTTGCCCTTTCGGATCCGCGTCACGGGCGTGGATCGGCCGGGCATCGTGCAGCGCGTCGCGGCAGTGCTGGCCGGTCGCGGGGTGAACGTGGCTTCGCTCGAGTCGCGGCTGGAGTTCGCGCCCGAGAGTGGCACGGCGATGTTCATTTTGGAGGCCAACTTGCAGATCCCCTCGGCCTTGGCGCTGGCGGACCTGCGGCGTGAGCTCAGTCGCGTGTGCGAAGAAGAGAGCTGGGACTACACGTTGGAAGACGGCTGACACGCGCTCGGGCTTGCGCGTGGAGCACGCGTGGTAGGCTAGCCCGCCATGCTCGTTCGCCCTCGCCGCAATCGGCTCAGTCCCCAAATGCGCGGCCTCGTCCGCGAGACCAGCCTCAGCCCCGATCGCTTCATCTACCCGATGTTCGTGCAGGAGGGCGAAGCTCAACGAACGCCCATTTCCTCCATGCCCGGGCAAGCACGTTTGTCGGTCGATTTGCTGGTCGAGACGGCAGCGCAGGCCTTCGCGCTCGGGGTGCCCGGTGTCGCGCTCTTTCCTGCGTTGAGTGACGATCTGAAGGATCCGCGCGGCACCGAGAGCACGAACAGCCAAGGCCTCTTGCAGCGCGCAGTGCGCGCGCTCAAGGCGGCGCTACCGAGCCTGCTCGTGATCACGGACGTGGCGCTCGATCCGTACTCTTCGGACGGTCACGACGGCGTGTTGCTCGACGGCCGCATCGACAACGACATCACCGTGCCGATCCTGGCGCAGATGGCGGTAGCGCAAGCTCGCGCAGGTGCCGACATCGTGGCTCCCAGCGACATGATGGACGGCCGCGTCGGCGCCATCCGCAGCGCGCTCGACGCCGCCGGCTTCAACCAGGTCGGGATTTGCGCGTACTGCGTGAAATACGCGTCCGCGTTTTACGGCCCGTTCCGCGAAGCGCTGGATTCTGCGCCGCGGGGTGGCGACAAAAAGACCTACCAAATGGACCCGGCCAACGTTCGCGAAGCGCTGCGCGAAGTGCGCCTCGACGAGGCCGAAGGCGCCGATTGGCTGATGGTCAAACCAGGTTTGCCCTACGCGGACGTGCTCCGTCACGTGCGCGATCTGACCGCATTGCCGGTTGCCAGCTATCAAGTCAGCGGCGAGTACGCGATGCTCAAAGCCGCCGCCCAGAACGGCTGGCTCGACTACGACAAATCGATCCTCGAAACCCTGCTCTGCCTACGCCGCGCCGGCGCCGACATCATCTTCACCTACGCCGCGATCGAAGCCGCAAAGCTGCTCGCGTAGGCCCGAGCTAACTCAACTCGAGCACGCTCTCGTAAGTCGCGCGTACGCTATCGGTGACGTCCTTGTAGCGGGTGATCAGGTGTTCGCTGGCGCGTCGTCCTTGGCCGTCTTGAAAGCCCATACGGCGCGCGAGCTGCGCGAGGCTTGCGCTGCGGGTGTCGACCACCGCGCCGCTGTGGCCGCTTTGGACGACGATGCGCTGTTCGAGTTGGCGTAGAAAGCGGTAACCGTCGCTGAAAATTTCGAAGTGAGTCGTGCTCAGGTAGCCAGCCGAGTGCAAGGCCGTGAGCGCCACGCCCAGGTCGGGCGTGCGCACGCGAGGGTCGGAGCCATTTTTCATTTGCAGCCATTGCACCGCAAATTCGATGTCGAGTAGGCCCCCGTGGCCAGTCTTCAAGTTGTAGCGGCCCTCGCGTTCGCGGCCCTGCTCCTTTTCCAGGCGCGTGCGCAAATGGTGCATTTCGCTGGCGGGCGGCGCACCGCCCTCGTAGGCGGCGCGCCAGGCAATGGTCAATGCCCGACGAAGCAGCTCTGGATCGCCGACCACGCCGCGCGCGCGCAGCAGCGTTTGCCTCTCCCACGGCGCGCCCGAGGACAACACCGTGGGGCCCGAGTCGTGCTCGCTGCCATCGAGTGTTTGGCCGTGGTAGCGCGCGAACGAGGCGAGGGAAGTGACTAGCAGCCCGTGCGAGCCCGAGGGGCGCAAGCGCGCGTCGAGCTCGTAGCCTGGACCGGAAGCGTGGGATTCCGTGAGCAAGCGGATTACGCGCTGCGCGCCGCGCACGAAGTAGGTCGTGGCCTCCTGGGGATCGGGCGCGGCGTCGGGCAAAAAGCTGAAAATTACGTCCAGATCCGAGGCGTAGCCCAGGTCCCGACCGCCCAACTTGCCCAAGCCGAGGACCGCGAAGCCGGGCATGTCGCCGAACACGTGCCGAACCACGCCGCCCAGAATTTCTTCGGCCAGATCGGCCAAGATGCGCGTCGCGTCGCGCATGCCGATGGTCCCGGCCAGGTCCGCGACCGCGACTTCGACGGTGATACGCCGCTTGGCTGCGCGCAGTGCGCCGATGAACGATTCTTCGCGTTCATGGTGATCGGCATCCGGCGAGAGCGACTCGGCTGCGTTCCAAATCTCGGCGCGAACGGCCGCCTGCGGGTCACTCACGGCGCCACCGCCGAACAAGATCACGTCTGCCAACTCGGGCCGACTGGCGACGGCATCCCCGACGAACGCGCTGGCGCCGAAGGCGGTGATCAAGCGCTTGAGCGCGCGTGGATCGTCGCCGAGCGCGTTGACGTAGGCCCCGGGCGCCAAAAATCTGCCGAAAAATGCGCGTAAATAGCGCGCGGCTTGCTCGGGATCCGCGGAGTTCGCCAAGGCATCCAGCACGCTTTCGGTCAGCGCCGGGTGGCGATCACGAGTGAGCGCCCCGAGCAGGCCATCGGGGCGTCGCGCCAGCGCCGCGACGTGCTCGCCCATGTCGGCGCTGCGAAATTGCTCCTCGGCGACGCGACCGAGCTCCGGATCGTCGCCCTCGATCTCGCTTGCCAGATGAGCACGCGAGACACTGGCTATGGTCCTTGCATGGTGCGTCAGTGATTGGAACGTGCTGCTCACCCGCTCGCGCGCGAGCTCCAACTCGCGTCGTAGGCCCGAGCCATCCGCAAAGCCCAGGCCGCGCGCAAGACGTTCATACTCTTCGGCGTCGCTCGGGAGCAGATGAGTTTGCACGCCGCTCGCCCATTGCACGCGGTGCTCGACGCGTCGGAGCAGCACGTACGACTCGGCGATGCCGCCCCCTTCGCGATCGCTGACCAAGCCCTGACTTCTGAGCCGCGCCAGCGCGGGCAAGGTGCCTTGCACGCGCAGGGCTTGTTCCCGTCCGCCCCAGACCAATTGCAGCGATTGTACGAAGAATTCGGCCTCCCGAATGCCCCCGGGGCCGAGTTTTAGGTCCCGGCCGGGGTCGGGGCTGAGCTCGTTGCGCGAACGCACGACCAGCTCGCTCAGGGCTTCGGCGATGGTCGGGTCGACGCGGTTCCGATACACGAAGGGCGTGATCAGCTCGCGTCCGAGCAAGCGACCGAGCTCCAGATCGCCAGCGCACGGGCGAGCGCGCAGCAGGGCTGCGCGTTCCCACAGCCTGCCCCAGGTTTCGTAGTAGCGCTCGGCGGCAGCGACCGAGTTGACGATCGCGCCTGTTGCGCCTTCGGGCCTGAGACGTAGGTCGACGCGCCAGATCAAGCCGTCTTTGCTGGGCGTGCCCATGGTGGCCACCGCGCGCCGCACGACCCGGGTGAAGTGCTCGTGAAGTGACAGCTGGCTGCCACCCTCGTCCGTGTCGTAGATGAAAATGACGTCCACGTCCGAGCCCGCATTCAGCTCATTTCCGCCCAATTTCCCCAGGCCCAGCATGACCAGCGTCGAGGGCAAACCGTCCGCGCGCAGCGGCGCGCCGAAGCGCTCGACGATGGCAGCATCTGCTTCCGCGAGCGAGGCATCGAAGGCCGCGGCCGCTAGATCACTGAGCTCGCTGGAAGTGACTTCGATGCTCGCTCCGCCCAGGCGCAACGGCAACAGCTCACGCAGCGCAATGCGCGCTTTCTCCGCCCACACGCGCCGGCGGAGAGTCGCAATGCTGCGCTCCGGATCGTCTTGCGTCTTGAACACGCCGCGCAGCAACGGAAACACCTCCCGCTGTCGACGTCGCGTTCGAAAACCCTCGCGTGCGATCTGATCGAGCGCGTCGTGTTGATAGCCGGCGCTCGGGGTCAGCGCGGGGAAGGCAGACCCGAGCAGCACCCCGAGCGGGCCGCCCTCGCGTCCGCTCTGTTCCGCGAGCAGCATGCGGGCTCGCTCGGGCGCGATCGCAAAGGCCAGGTCTTGGAATTCTTGGGCGTAAGCCATGCTGGTTTTCGGGGGTAATTTCCCGGTCGGGCGGGCAGCCCGAGCATAGCCTCTTGTCCCCGCGCCCGCCTGACCGTACGAACCGTGGGGCATGCGGTTTTTGTGCATCTCGGACATTCACGGCCACGCGGCTGCCTTGGACGCGGTGATCAAAGAGGCCGACAGCCTGGGCTGGGACCAGCTCGTAGCCTGTGGTGACCTGTGCTTCCCCGGTCCCGCGCCGCTCGCGGTGTGGAAGACTCTGCTCGGCCATCGGGCGCTGTGCGTGCAGGGGGTGGGGGACCGCGCGCTCGCACAGATCGATCCCAACAAGCTGAGCGCGACCAGTGAAGTCGAGCGCAACCGCATCGAGCGCCTGCGGCAAGTGCAGCACGAGCTCGGCGAAATCATCGTCACGCGCATCGGTCAGTTGCCCACGGTAGCGACGCTACCGATCGAATCGGGCCACACGTTGCTCGCTGTCCATGGTTCGCCGCTCGATCCCAGCGAGCCGTTCAGCATCGAGATGAGCGACGACGAAATGATCGCCCTGCTCGGGGACGAGGCCGGCGACATCATCGTCTGCGGCGGCAGCCACGTCCCCTTCGACCGCTCGGTCGCCGACGTACGCATCGTCAACGTCGGCTCCGTGGGCGAAGCCCCCGGCGGCGGCTACGCCAACTTCACGATCGTGACTACCTCCGCTCTCGGCATCAACGTCGCCCAGCACGTGGTTCCCCTCGAATAGGGTCCCTCCTCCGTGCCCAGGTCGTCGCTTTCATGAAGTCTGCCTGGTTCTTGTGCGGGTTGAGCGCGCTCGTTCTCGCGCCAGCCCAGGCCGCTGCACAGTCGGCAGTGGTCGATACGGGCGCAACGCGCGCGGCTGCGGACGGCGAGGCTGATTCGGCAGCAGTCGAAGCTCGAGAATTTGCCGATCGACAGTCGCGTTGCAACTTCGGCGAGAGCTTGGAGTGCTTTGGGCTCGGCCGTACCGTCATCACTGGCGTGTTCATCGAAATGGAGGACGCGCGCCTCAACTACCGCCCGGAGGTGATGGCGCGCACGGGCCTGAGCGGCGGATGGGGGTTTGGCGCGCGAATCGGCGTCGAGCTATGGGACTGGATCCCGCTATACGCCGGCATCCGCCACGCCTCTCCCAACGACGCTCAAGCTTTTTCGCAGGATCTGGTGACGTGCACGCAAGAGGTGGGTGCTCAGCCAGTGTGTGAAACGACGCCACACAGCGAGACAACCACCGCGGGCGGGGTGCTGGCGTCCGTGGAAACCGGGCTACAACCGAGCTTTCGACTCGCGCGCGGCTGGGCTCTCTCGCCGGGTCTCTTGTTGGGCTACGCGGGCTCGATCTGGGATTATCGGCGCTCGATCAGTGATTGCGTGGATTGCAGCAGTGTTCCGCTGCCCGTGGCACCGAGCGCCGGATACCTTGCGGCTTCGTTGCGGCTCTCCTGGGCCTTTCTCGGTTTAGCGGTTCGCTACGAGCGATATCTCGGCGGCGATCTGAAAGACGGTATCGCGATCGCGTTGGACTTTGGCGTTCGATACAAGGCGATACCCAGGCCCATTCCGGGGGAGCTGCGAGAGCTTCCTCGCTAACCGTCGCGTTCGATCAGTAAAAGTCGCGCTTCGGGCGTGTGGCTGAGTGGACCTTTGGGGCATTCGGCTTCGAAGCGCGTGCCGAGTTGGTCGACGAAGGCTTGCCCGCGGGTCAGCGAAAGCGAGCGCAGCGGGCCGAGGCGAGTCAGCGCTTGCCAGACGCTGTGCGCGTCGTCGTGTTGCATCTCGAACGCGATGCGCACGTCTTCGCGAACGCGGGCGGACGCGGCATGAGCGCTCGCTTCGAGCTCACCCTGCCAAGCTCGCTCGAGCGCGATCGATTCGGCGAGCAGGCGGTGCATGATGCCGAATGGGCCGCCTTCGTCCGCGTCTCGGGGCCAATACACGATCGTGGCCAGCCCCTTGGGCTGGAGCAGCCTGAGCCAAGCGCCGAGCGCAGCGGCCGGATTCGGCAAGAGTTGCAGGCCGAAGGCGCTGAACAGCGCGGCGACCTGGCCCGCGGGCGGACGCAATTGCGTGGCGTCGTCCTGCTCGACCGACACGTTGGCGAAGTGCAGAGAGCGTTCGCGCGCTAGCCTCACCATCTCGCCGGACAAATCACTGCCCAAGATTTGCCGCCGGGGAAAGGCGCGGGCGAGCGCGCCGAGCTCGCGACCTGGGCCGGCGCACGGCACCACGATGCCGCCCGAGCTGGGCAAATCACTGGCGCGACCGATCAGCGTGCCGAGCGCGGTCGCCAAGTAGGGCGCAAAGCGCGGGCTGAAGTAGGCGTCGTAGCCGCGCGCAGCTTCGTCCCAGGCAAGCTCTAGTGGATTCGTCACGGCGCCTGATCGGCGGCGCGCACGGCGTACATGAACGAGCGCAACAAGCCCTCGTGTTTCTTGCGCGGATTTTGCGCGAGCTCTACGCCGCTCGCCACGTCCACGCCGAAGGGCTTCAGGTTGCGGATGGCGTCGCCGACATTGTCTGGGTAGAGGCCACCCGCGAGGATCACCGGGCGGCTGGCGATTAGCGGCGAGGCCAACGACCAATCGAAGCGCGTGCCGGTTCCGCCCAGCTCGCCCTTCGGACCCTTGGCGTCCAAGAGCAAACGTTCGCCGCCGTACTGGGCGGCGCGGGTCACGTCCTCGCTCGCGCCGATGGCGACAGCCTTGAAGGCCTCCGGTTGGACCGCCTGCAGATCGGCAGGCGTTTCAGCTCCGTGCAATTGCAGCCAGCGAATGCCGGTCGCGCGCCTCAAGTCCAACAGCTCACTCTCGCTGCGATTGGCGACCACGGCGACGAGCTCGACCAGGTCACCGACCGACGCCGCGATGTGTGCGGCAGTCGCGATGTCCACCACGCGCTTGGAGGAAGGCACGAAGTTCAAGCCCAGCGCGTCCGCACCGGCGGCGATGGCCAAGAGCGCGTCGTCGACGCTGGTGATCCCGCAAATCTTGACGAAGGTCATCTTGGCGTCGGCCTCGTTGCTGACTGGGCTACTCGATTTTGAGCAGTTCTTTGACGGTGGCGATCACCTGCGGAGCCTGGATTGGCTTGGTGATGTACGCATTGGCCCCGAGCTGCAGCGCACGCTGCCGATCTTCTTGGGAGCCCTCGGTGGTGATGATCACGATCGGCGTGTCCTTGTGCACCGGGTCGGTGCGCACGCGCTTCACGAGCTTGAGGCCATCCATGATCGGCATGTTGATGTCGGTCACGATGATGTCGTAGCGCGCCGAGGCGAGCTTACGCAGACCGTCGACGCCGTCATCGGCTTCGGTGACGCGCAGGTTCTTGACGCGCGCCAACGCGAACACCAAGAGCTGCCGCATCATCGGCGAGTCTTCAACGATTAAGCAGGAGTATTCCGCCATGAATCACACGCTGAGGTCCAAAAACGCTTCCAATCCAGGGAGCTTTTGCTCCGCCTGCGCGAACAGGCTCGCTGCAACCAGGGCCTGTGCTGCATGCTGGCCTAGTAGCTTGAATAGCTCGAAGTCCACCTGGTCGAACTTGTTTTTTTGAGAAAGTGTCGAAAAGATGGCAATAGTTCCCACTACTCGGTCGTCGACCGAGAGCGGGATCACGGCCGGCGGATCCTGAAACGTGCCCTGGCTCGGGTCGGAATCCGCCACGCTGGCCGAGCCTTTTCGGAGTACGTCCCCGATGCGCGTCCCGGCGATCCGTACGGGAACGAGCTGGTGGCCTGGAACGCCCTCGGAGGCGATCGGGATCAGCTGCTCGCCCTCGGGGTTGACGAGGTACATCGCGTAGCGCTCGGCCCCGACGAGCTGGGCCAAGACTTCCTTGATGCGACGCGTGACGCCGCGCGGGGACAAGCTCGAGTGCAGCTGATTGCTGGCCACGAAAAGATTGGCCAGGTTCGCGAACTCGGACTCCACCTCTTGCACCCGCGCGGTGAACTGCGTGGTCGCCTGCTCGGCTTGCTGGTACTGCGAGACGAGCTCACTCTTCTCGTTTTCGAGGCGTTCGATCTTCAGCAGCAGCTCGCGAACCGCTTGGTCCGCTTCCACTTTGGCGCGTAGCCCCGCGTTCTCGCTCTCGAGAGCTTGCAGCCGATGCTGCATGCGTTCGTGCTCCTTCACGAAATCTTCCGTGAGCTGCGTGCCTCGCGAAAATTTCCTCAGGAACTCGTCACGCTCGCTCTTGAGATCCGTGCCGGGCAAGCCGCTGTCCGGGTCTCGGCCCCGATTGTCCTTCGTCATCGAATCTAACCAGTATAGACGGACATCGGGGGGCCGCGGAAAGTCTCCATCTTTTACTTATCAGCCAACACCTGCCCGCTGAGCGGGCCTTGGCTGGCGCTCGCAAAATGCCCAGGAAACCCCAAGGCTCGTAAGATAATGTAAGCATTTCAGGAGCTTGTGCGTGTGGCGCTGCGCGGCCAAGCGCGCGCCGATTGGCCGCGCTGCCTTCGCGGTCGTCAGCGGGCCTGTTATGCTGTGGCCTCATGGTGGACGATTCTGAGCTCGAGCCCGACGCGCTGGACGCCTTGCTCGAAGCGGACGACTTGAGTGGCGCACGCGCCGTACTTTCGGGCATTGCGGCGAGCGACGAACGCTACGCCGTGGCACGAATCAAGCTCGGCTTGTATGACGGCTCGATGCCGTCTGGCATGGCGATGCAACAGTTGATTCAGCTGATGCGCAAGGATCCTGACTGGCCAGGAGCCAAGGCGCTCTATCAGAGCGCGTCGTCAGCGGCCTTCGAAACCCGCCAGTCTTCGCATTCGCATTCGCACCCCCCGCCGCCGGTCGAGCGCAAGTAGCTCAACCGCTGTGCGGCGCGAGCCAGTCTTTCAGCTCGCCGACGATGACGCGTGGTGCGTTGCGCAGCGCCGAGAGATCGGCCGAGCCGGTGAGTAGCAGCGCTGCGCGCAGCTCTGCCTCGACGCCGTCGAAAAAACGGCGGGCGCCGCTCGGACCGTCCTTCTCGAGCGCCTGCAACGCGGCGCGCGCGATGCCGCCGCAGCTTGCGCCGAGCGCGATCGCGCGCGCGATGTCCAAACCGTTTTGGATGCCACCGGTGGCAAACACGGTTTCGAAGCCGTGGCGATGGACCCAGGCCACGCTCGCGGCGGTCGGAATGCCCCACTCCCAGAAGGCTTGTCCCAGCGCTTTTTTCTCGGCCTGTGCGCGCTGCGTCTCGACCGCGACCCAGGAGGTCCCGCCGGCGCCCGATACGTCCACGTGCGCCACGCCGACACGGCGCAGCTTGGCCGCGACGCGCTGGGACAAGCCGCAGCCCGTCTCCTTGGCAATTACCGGCACGGGCAACTCGGCGTTCAGGCGCTCGAGCGTCGCGAGCCCGCCGCGAAAGTCACGATCGCCCTCTTCTTGCACGATTTCCATGGCCGGGTTCAGGTGCACGCACAGCGCATCTGCGCCCACTTCCAGCACCAGCTCGGCGACCTCGGCGCTACTCATCTTGGCCGCTTGCACGATGCCCAGGTTACCGAGCACGAGCGCGCTGGGCGCCGCCTTTCGCACCGCGTAGCTCGACTTCGAGTCCGGTCGCTTGAGCATGGCGCGTTGGCTGCCGAGGCCGAAGGCGTAGCCGCGCTCTTCGGCGATCGCTGCCAATTCCAAATTGATGCGTTCGGCGCGCGCTGCGCCTCCGGTCATGGCTGCGATCAAGATCGGCGCGCGCAGTGATTTGCCGAGCACCGTCGAACCCAGATCGATCGCATCCAGATCCAGGTCGGGCAAGGCGTCGTGCACCAGCTTCACGCACTCGAGCAGGGTCGTTGTGCGTTTGAAGCCGACGTCACCGGAGGTCGCGAGGTCGAGGTGGTCGGTTTTTCGCTCGGCGATGTCGGCCATGATTGCCGAGTCTCTCATACTCGGCATGGGCAGCCATTCAAGCCGCGGAAAATCGCCCTGGGACAACGAAAATTTGGCGATCCCGAACTCACGGGGGCGGTGTAGGCTGCGCCCCCGCAAAGCCCATGCCACCGCGTAAGCAGCCCCCACGCACCCCGCGCAGCAAACGCAGCCCTGCAACTAAGCTCGGCAGCGCGCCACGGGCTCCGGCCAAGGCACTGCCGCACAATCCATTTTTTGCACTACTCGGCGCGGTCCAGAGCGAAGTCGACCAGCGCTTGCGAGGCTTTCTCGAGACACGCTTGGACGTTGCGCGACGGCATGGCCCCGAGGTGCTGGAGATGGTCTCGGCAGTTCGAGACTTGTGCTTGCGCGGTGGCAAGCGGCTACGGCCCGCGTTGCTCGTCGCCGGCTACCGTGCGGCCAGTGAGCGCGCCGAGCTCGAGCCTGCGCTCGACGCGGGCGTGGCCCTCGAGCTACTGCAGGCGTACCTGCTGATCCACGACGACTGGATGGACGGCGATTTGGTGCGGCGAGGCGGTCCCGCCGTGCACGCGCACCTGGCCAAGCGCTTTCGCTCCGAGCACAAGGGGCATGCTTCGGGTATCTTGGCCGGTGACTACGCTTCGGCAGTGGCGCTCGAGGCGCTCAGCCAAGTCGAAATGAAGGCGTCGGCCGCGTTGCCCGCGTTCGCCTGCTTCGCCGAAATGCAGCTCGACGCGATCGCCGGGCAACAGCTCGATCTGATCGGCGGGGAGTACGACGTCGAGCTCGCCTATCAGTTGAAAACCGGCAGCTACACGGTGCGCGGTCCCTTGCGTCTGGGCGCCATTTTGGCCTCCGCAGGGCCGAAGACGCTGCTTGCCCTGGATCGTTTCGCACTGCCGATTGGCGTCGCATTTCAGCTGCGCGACGACCTGCTGAGCGCGTTCGGCGAGCCCAAGCAAACCGGTAAGCCTTTGGGCAACGATTTGCGCGCGGGTAAGCGCACCGCGCTGCTCGCGGCCGGGCTGAAGCTCGCGCGAGGCAAGGATTTACGCGCGCTGAAGCTGTGCGTGGGCAATCCCGATGCGAGCGACGCCGAGCTCCGTGCTGCGCTGTCGGTGCTCGAGACGTCGGGTGCGCGGGCGACCGTCGAGGCCCGCGTCACGGAGCTCTCCCTGGCCGGCTTGGCGGAGCTCGCGCGTGGCGTCAGCCGCCAGGGCGTCGAGCTTTTGACCGGTGCAACCGAGGCGCTCACTGCAAGGCGGAGCTGAAGCAGATGGCGCGCGCCAATGGCAAAGTGATTCTGCTCGGCGAGCACGCAGTCGTGTACGGCGTGCCGGCGATTGCGGCTGGCATCGAGCGCGGGGTCCTTGCCAGCGCGCAGCCTGCTGACAGCTCGAGCTTGCGCATTGGAGAGCGCTACGCTCGGGCGGCTGACGAGAGCGAGCTCGGCCGGGCTTTCGCGGCCCTGCTCGCGGCGCTCGACGCGCCCCGGTTGGCGGTGCAAGCATGCCTGGAATTGCCGCCCGGATCGGGTCTCGGGGCGTCTGCTGCGCTGGGCGTGGCCATCGCGCGCGCCGTGCTTTCGGCCAGCGGCTGCGAGCCGGACGCGGCGCGCGTGCAGGCTGCTGCAGCCGCCTGGGAAGGCGTATATCACGGTAACCCTTCGGGTATAGACGCCGCTGCTGCCGCCCATGATGGTTGCCTTTGGTTCGACCGACAGAGCGGGCCGCAGCCGATCGTGCTCCGCCGCGATCTGGTGCTGGCGATTGGCTTGGCGGATCCCCCGGCGAGCACCAAGCTGATGGTCGAGGGTGTCGCGCGGCTCCGGGAACGGCGGCCCGAGGTGGTCGACAAGGCGCTGGAAGGGATCCGCGCGCTCGTGGCCAATGCCAAGCTATGCCTGGAAGCGGGTGATCTACCGGGGCTCGGCTCACTGATGAACTACAACCAAATGCTGCTCTCGGGGCTGTTCGTGTCGACGGAAGGCATCGAGCGCTGCTGCGCCTTGGCGCGCGACGCGGGCGCGCTCGGCGCGAAGCTCACGGGCGCGGGCGGTGGTGGTGCGGTGATCGCGCTGTGTGACGGCACTGCACAGGCAATTTTGGCGGCCTGGCAGGGCGCGGGCATCGACTGCTTCGGTAGCAGCGTGCGTGCGCGCGCGGCAGAGGTTTCGGTGGCCAAATGATGGGCGTGGGCAAGGCGGTCGCGCATTCCAACATTGCGCTGGCCAAGTATTGGGGCAAGGCCGATGCCGTGCGCAATTTGACGGCCGTGCCCAGTCTGTCTTTGACGCTGGCCGCGCTACGCACCGTCACCACGGTTCGCTTCGATGACTCGTTCGCGCACGACGAGCTGCGCCTGGGCGGAGAGAACGTGGAGGGGCGCCCGCTGCTACGGGTCAGCAAGTTGCTGGACAGCGTCCGTGCGCAAGTTGGCGTGACGACCCGCGCGCACGTCGAGTCGGTCAATGATTTCCCGACCGCCGCCGGGCTCGCCTCCAGCGCCTCGGGCTTCGCGGCATTGGCCATGGCTGCCACGCGCGCGGCCGGGCTCGAGCTGCCGCTCGAGCAAGTGAGCGCGCTAGCGCGCGCCGCATCCGCCTCTGCTGCCCGCTCGCTGTTCGGCGGCTACGTCTCGCTCGGCGCGCGCGCAGAGTCCGCCGAGCGCGTCGCGCCCGGCGCGGCTTTTCCGCTGGAAATGCTGGTCGCGGTGACGGTGTCGGGTGAAAAGGAAACGGCCTCCACGGACGGTATGGGCCACACTCGAGACACGAGCCCCTATTACGCCGCTTGGGTCGAGTCAGCGCCAGCCGTCTACGAGCAAGTGCGAGCGGCGGTGCTCGCTGCCGACTTCGACGCGCTCGGACCTGCGGTCGAGCATAGCGCCCTGGCCATGCACGCTTCGATGCTCGCGGCGCGCCCGGCCTTGATCTACTTCGCGCCCGCCACACTGCGCGTCATGGAGCGCGTGCGTGCGTTTCGCAAGAGCGGCGGCCGCGCTTACTTCACGATGGACGCCGGACCGCACGTCAAAGTGCTGGTCGAACCGAGCGCCGCTGCCGAGCTCGAGCTGTCGCTGTCCAAGCTGGAAGGCGTGACGCAGGTGCTGCGCTCCGCGGCAGGGCCGGAC
>Ga0247779_1000250_pt1 | contig 39332 bp, 46 predicted proteins | sample UWRJL221509R5_FD_179925 | JGI IMG/M metagenome (GOLD analysis project Ga0247779, IMG submission 179925) | Plant litter microbial communities from Arlington Agricultural Research Station in Wisconsin, United States - UWRJ-L221-509R-5 | ecosystem: Environmental > Terrestrial > Plant litter >...
ACCTTGGCGAGATTACTCTTCCAGATGACCATTCCAGCAATGTTGTCATTCGGAACCTTCGCTTTGTTCCATCTCAAATTGACACAGAGGATCACCTCACGATGCGCTTCATCCACAAGAACACGACATTACTCGTGCAGCAATCGAACAGTGCTTTCATCATCGACTTGCAAGGTAAAGTCGACATTCATGGCAAACCTGCTCACTCCACGCTCGCTGCTGGAAGGATGTCGGAAGAGATCATTGTCTCTCCCAAAGTCACGAAGAATGGCAAATATGTTCCGCATGGCATTGCATTCGTTGATTTCTCCAATGTGTACTTCGTTTCCGGCAACGACGTAAAGGAAGGAGAGCTATTATGGTCCCGACCTGCTAATGCCAGCAAAGGCTTAACCCGCTTGAGCTTGGATGGTGGCCACGACATCGCGTTCAGCGACGACGGTAAATCTTTGTTTTGGTTCCTAGGTAAGTTTGATTTCTCTTTATTGCTTTGTGTCTTGGACATTAACAAGCTAATGATGTGTAGGACCATACTTGCATTCTTTGAAATTATCAAAACTGCATCATTGTTCCTCAGAAGTTCACGACGACAGGAATACGTTCGGCATTTCTTGCGTTAAGAAATTATTAGACGTCCAGAAGATAGACGGTGCGAAGTATCAGACCGATATCGCTCGGTTAAAGGAACAGGCAGGCCAGTCTGCACATCTTGAACCTACGCTGAATGCCGATGTCGTGGTCATTCGCAATGCTACTCTACTGACAATGCAAACCGATGATCAAGAAGGTGACCTGGTCACCAATGGTTCTTTGGTGATTCGAGGGGGTGTCATTGAATATGCAGGTCCATGGGTCCCCGAGCGAGATACAATCCCTGAAGATGCGACGGTCTTTGAAGCCAATGGAGGTGAAGATATTTTACATGCTCTGTTATTTGGAAACAAGGTCTAACCTGCTTGCAGGATTTGTAACACCGGGATTCATCGATGTACATGCACACTGGGACGGATTCTCCGATCGATATCCTGCAGCGTCTTGGGAGATGGAAACATTCCTGGCCTATGGAGTGACCACTGTACACAAGTATGTATGGTGCTGGAAAAAAAAATCCTCACAAATCTCACTCGTCTTATTTTCCAGCCCAAGTGCGGAGACCGTTGATGGTTTTGTCGAGCGCGCACGTGTTGAAAATGGTCAAATGATTGGACCCCGCATCTTCAGTGTTGGTCGCATTATATACGGTGCAGCAGGTGCCGGATTCCATCAAGACATTAGAGACATGGATGAAGCGAGATCTGCACTCATTAGGATCAGGGCAGAAGGTGGACCCGCGGCTATATCATATAAGAACTACAATCTTCCCTCTAGGTTAATTTCTATTCTTCCCGTCTCCATTCCGTCTGCTGACCTGTATCGGATCTTTGAAAACAGAGCATCAAGGCAAAGATTGCTGACAGTTGCACGGAATATTGATATGTTATGCGTTCCTGAAGGAGGGATGAATTGGGACTGGGATTTGACATATATCATCGATGGTTGGCTTTTGACAATATTCGTGCCATTTCTTCCATTTCATCTGACCTACCTTTCAATATAGGCATGACAACTATCGAACATAATTTACCTGTTCCCAAGCTGTATGAAGACGTTTTAACACTATATGCGCTCAGTGGAACTGGTGCGACACCCACTCATATAGTCAATTACGGCGGTGCTTGGGGAGAACAATTAGTTTGGGCCAATGAGGATGTGCCCAATGATCCTAAGTACGTGTGTTGATTTAGTTTTTCCCATTTCAAGACTGTCCTTCCTGAATTCCTTCAATTCATCTAGACTACGTCGCTTCACCAGGCACGACATCTTACAGGCCGTTTCTGAATCGACATCCAGACCGAAGAACTCATTTGCATTGTTCAATACGTCCCAATCTGTCGCAACTATGGTCGGGAAAGGCCTGCTGGCCAACATCGGTGCTCATGGAGAACCTCCTTTGGGGCTTAACTATCACGCCGAAATGGGCTTTGCTGGTCAAGGCGGACTAAGCAACTATGAGGTTATGCGTGCGGCAACATCTTCTGGAGCAAAGACATTGGGCATCTTCTCGTCATTAGGTTCTCTTTCTCGAGGGAAACTTGCAGACTTCCTCGTGTACCCTCCTGGGGTTGATCTTCTCGAGGGCGAAATCAGCCAGAAGACGCGTCAACTTCTTATGGTTGCCCGCGGTGGGAGAATATGGGATGCAGAGACGATGGTAGAAGTGTGGCCCATGAAGGGCAAGAAGCAAACTATGCCGATCATCAACGCGGATTGAAAAGTGCTTTGTTACTCATGCCCGAGTACCTTCGATCTACTGAATAAATACAACATTATTTACTCGAATATTGCATGTTTCATGAATTTCTATGGCCAAGTGTAACAAGAATCCGACAACGTAAACTCGTGTCTATCCATAAATGAACTGTATGCTACAAAAATATTTTGCACGGACATGGTTGCACGGACACCACGGACATGCCATGGACATTTTATCATGTCCTATTTCCTTAACTTTTATGATCGTCCAACTCATGGCCACTTTATCTTTGGATATTATCCTAAGACTTTACTTACTTTCACTAGCAACAGTCATTTCACCCATCTCACCAGCTCAGGAACAATGCAACCAATACACAATGCGTCATATTGATACTTCTTGCAACGCATTACTTTCAGGAACGAATACAGCTCCATGGCCTGCACAGGATGACAATGGCCGAAGTTGCCAAATATCAGTCGTGTATGCTTTCTAACTAGAGTCCACCTCTGGTACTGCATGATGCCATTCTACTCCGGATAACTTGGCTACGTCCATAGACAGCTGCCTGACTGCTTTGACCTCTTCGAGAGTGGCCCCTCCCCTTTGAGCGCCATCAAGATGCCATGCGATCTGTTGCGGTGTATCTCCCGCTATCAATGCTGCTACGAGAGTGTAAGATGTTTCTAGAGCAGACAGTGCATCTGTTTGGTTGTAAACTAAGCCATAACCAATGGTTTTCGAAAACCATCCTGGTAAAAGAGGTGAATAAACATTGGATGGGCGAGAAGTAAATAATTATGACGAGTGTAAAGAGAACATACCCATGTCAGGATAAACTGAATCTAGCAAGGTCTGAACTGCTGTGGCCTTTTCACCGTAGACACAATTCCATAATTTATCTCCAGCTGAGGTGTAATCAGCCAAAGACATATTTGGGTCCCTAAAAATGCCATTAACATAGATCAAAGTGCTCGATAGAATTATCTCGACAAGTAAAGACAAACCAACCTCCGGAGCTGTGTTTCCTTTAGCTCTTCTGGCATACAATCGTGCAGGGACTTTAAAGCATTTATAACCTTGTAAACATCAAAAGATGTGTCACCCTTTTCTTTTTCGTTGTACAATTGTACGATATAAAAAGAAACGCACCTTCGGATACCCGCTGATGAGTCCGGATTTGAAGAGCGCTTCGCGCATTTTCTGAGCAACTAATTTTTCTTCATTTTTATTGGAAGTAGAATTCGTTCTCAAGTCTTCGAGAACATATTGGAATACTTGAGGAACTCCCTCTGGCTTATTGCTGGCACTGAATGCCACAGCAGCAACTATATACCAAGGGTTTCTAAAGCCTACTAGTATAAACGATTAATGTTAGTATCACTGAATCCCCTGCAAAGGTCCCCAGAGAGCGTCGTGAAGTGTACTCCAGACAAACTCCAGAGCTTACTTGAAGTTTCTCGGGTGTAGTTGGTACTCTCTGGAAAAAGAGCCTTTAATCCACTAAGGAATGCAGACGAGACGCGAAGAGGTGTCGACATGATGATTGACAGGTAAGAGCCGATCGGACGTAGAATCTCGTCCGAGCTGACATTAGCGTGGGGGAATAATTGGTTGAGACGAGTCTCAAACGTGTTTAATGAGCCGTTGTGTTCATGTTAGAAAATACAACGAGAATGTTTCTTAGAGGCGTATCCTTTAAGAAAAATGGTAAAATTTGCATATATCATGTGTACAAAAGGATAGATCTATAGAAAAGATAGAAGCAACACTATAATTTTGGAAAAAAAAAGATCCTAATACAACAATGTTCCATCCAGTGTCCACAGTCGGTGACTGAACCTGGTGAGCTGACTGATCATAGAAATTCAACACAAGTTTGAATTGCTAAGGCCAGTCAAATTATCTGGTCCGGTCCACGGTCACGCGCACGAGCTGTCGTTCATCTGAGTCAGGATCTCTGATACCTCTGCGATGTCTTTTAGATCGTCGGATAGATCATCTTTGGAAGAGTCCGATGGGCCTTTGTGTTTTGGTACCTCAGTGACGTCCATAGAATTTGCGCAACTGCATAACAATGCCAATGATTTTTTAGAATCGTTGTCTCGAAGAACAGCTAAAGCTCTCTCGGCGGCGGTAAATCTGGCAACAGCAGCGCTCGCTGCGACCACAGGTCGAATGATCTCAACGTCATGCACCACCACAACTATTCCCTCCCTTTCCGCTAAGCCGACTTCTTTAAGCCTTTTTCTACTGAAATTAGTGACCGAAGGACGATGCAAAGCAATACTTGAACAACTCACTCGAAAGTAACCATCCTACAACCCGATCCAGAGGCCCATTCCGTCAATTCAGACACAGGATCCTTGTCCATAGCTGGCGAAAGTGCCTCCAGAACATCTTGCATTACGTACTCGACAACGGCAGCCGTTTTCTCGTAGTCGTATCCAGAATCAATGAGTATTGCTCCTATGATACTCTCGAAAACGTCGCTCAGAGCCTTCGGAGGGTCGAACTTCCATCCGGTGCGTACGATCTCTTCCCCCGATGTTTGTTCAAGGACAGGTACATATCGATCTATAGAGATCGTCAAATCCATGTTGTTGACAAGCATAACCTTGTGAAGGCCTAGCCGTCTAACAGCGAGGTTGGCGAGGGTAGGAGCACAGATTGCGCGCATGCGTGGCAAAGAGAGCTGGTGCGATGTCGCATTCGGAAATTTATTGAACAGATACGTCATGGTCGCCAGGTCGAGAATAGCTAGATAATTGACTAAGATTTTCATCTAGGCGGATAAGAATGAAAACCACTCACCATCACCTAGAAATTCCAATCGCTGGTACGAAGGAACTTCAGAGTTAGTAAAGGATGGATGTGTGATACTTTCAAGCAAAAGCTCATTGCGACGAAATTCGTAACCAAGATTCGCTTGGAGTTGAGTAAACACAGAAGGTATAGGTTTAGGTTCGGGTAGCGGGTAGCGCATAAACCACGGCAAAGGCCCCCCAAAATTCAGGCCTAGCGATGTTCCTATTTGCAATGCCAATGATATCCCTCCAGCAATGAAGGCGGCACCGAGAATAGCCTCGACGCAGTCCTGGAGACTCCGTCGAGGATACTCTCTAAGTACCGATCTCATTGTTGGAGAGAACGAGCTTAGAGAAGAAACCTGATCGTCAGATAGAGTATACCTCCACTTATACACGCTCGGCAACTCAGAGTTGACGAAGCGTTCCAGGCCAATATCCCAGGCTCTGCGCATCAAGCTCTGGTTACTCACGTACTGCTGCCTCATTCTGGTCAACTGGCCTTCATGTCGATTCGGGTATTTATTCATCAGGTGAACCGTCGTGCAGACTTGCAACACAGCGTCTCCCAAAGTTTCCAAACGTTGATTGCTGAAGGGCATTGTAGCCGATGGGATTGTGAATGCCTCTGTGATTAAACTTTTTGGTATCCCAGTTAACGCTAGTGCGAATTGGGCTCGCGTCGCTCTGTATGTGTTGGTTATACGGTGACAGAGTTCGGGAAGAATTTCATAAACACGCCTCATGGAATATGAGAAGGGTAGCCAGGTACAACAATTTTGGGGTAATAAGCGACCATCTTGTGCAGCCATAACCGGATGAAACTCAATGGTAGTGGAATCGTTTGAGTGAGTACCGTCATTGCTACGAGGCATGAGGGTGACCTCCAGAATTGGACCATCCGAGCCCACTACCGCCTGGCGACCTTTCTTCAGATTGGACCATTTATTAATCCAATATTCTTGATAAGTTGACGAAGTGTTTTCTCTAGAGCCTTCAAGGGGTTTCGAAATCGGGGTCAGATCGTGTCTGATTCTCCTCAGCAAGTGAATACTCCCTAGACGGTGAGAGCAAAAGACTATAAGTTTATCGTAGTCGTCCTCCGTTATTTGGCTCCAATCCGAAATGCCACGATAATTATCAACCAAAAGATCGATTAGAGTAAAGTCCGGTTCGTAATTATCTTTAATGGGTATCACGTAGAAACTAAGGGACCCGGAGAACGGGCTGGAAGTGATATTGGTCCAAATTGCGAGCTTTGTATATTGTTGCATAGCAGCTCGTTTTTCGTGTTCAGAGTCTGGGCTGAAAACGAGTGGTTTTGGCGGAAGAAGTTGGACATTCTGGCCACACGTCATGACGTCCTCGGGAGAAACATATGTACCAGTGACAAGGCCTGCAATAACTCGAGAATCAATTGCGATAGGGTGGAGCCAAAGCTTTTCACCCATACACCATGGGTCCTGAACACCCACGTTGAGCATCACCGGTACATCCGCACGTTTTCCCTTTTTCTGACGAGTTTTTTTGGGGGATCCTTCTTCTTCCTCGGAATGTTTTGCTGTTGGAAGGAGATATTCATCGAACACATCCAACTCTCTCAATCTCTTCACTGCCATAAACGCAACAGCACGTCTCGCTTCCTTTTTGGACCGTCGCGGTGGCCCAGTAAATGTGAGGTCCTTTGCTGACAGGGGTAAAGACCGAGGGAGTTGAACTTTCACTTGGAAATCCCCCGTGTATTGAGGGACATGGGCTGATGTGAATGCGTCTCTCGGGATGAGAGAACATAGCAGGTTGAGTAGCGTTAAACAATTGTCGTAATTTAAAACAGCGCCGGTGGAGGGTACAACGTATCGCTCACGTTCCAGGAGGTCGGCTGGATCTGTGTCGTCATCGTCAACGTCGATATCTTCTTCAATATTGTCGAAACGCATATGCCGTGTTCGGTAGACATGGTTAACTTCCGGTTCCTTCTCTTGGAGCAAACGATATTTCTCCAGCTGAACAGTATCGTTTTCCTGAATCATAACAATAAACGTGGATCCCTGTTTCCTAGCTCGACCTCGCGACTGAACGTATCCAATCATATGATGGAGAGAATCGTAGCGAACAACGAGATCGCATTCCTGTTTCAAAACAGGTCTATTAGAAGGTGTTTTGCAGTATAAGAAGAAATCAAACACCTTGAAATCCAACCCTTCTTCAGCCACAGAGGTGGCAATGACTGAGAAGGCATTAGAACGCTTGAAAGAATAGGGGTAAAAGGACGTACGGATGTTAATCTCATGTTCTCGGAAAAGCTTCACAGGATCACCATCTTGGGCCGTCGAATGCTTCGATACTCCTTCACTATTGACTCCGGTACCTACGAGATGACCGCACTTTATTTTGCCCCGTAGTTCTGGGATATTTGGCAGGACAGCAGACAAAGATGATGCCACCTGTCGTTGCTCCACGAATATTATGCATTGGAAAGTAGGAGTGTGTCCGTAATATTTATCTAATATATCGACCAAAACACCGAGCTTCGGAGTACACCACTCCAAGGGAACCGATATACGCTTGGAAGAGGGAGAAGTCGGAAAAAATAAGTGAAAATCGAGCAAGATATCGATGACGAGAAAGAAATCGTCAGGAAGTACCCGAAAAGAAGGTACGGTGGAAACAGGAAGTATGCCATCCATTTCTACATCGTCTTGGTCCTGGGTTAAGCTATGCTTGTGTTCCGCGATGACCCTGGAGACGTGGTGCTGGATTTCTTGGTAAATAAATAAGGACGCACAGTAAGGCCCCAGATTGTTGAATGTCACTGTGTATCGCATCTCTATATTAGTCCAAGGGATATCTAACCGATCCCATACTGCGCGAGAAATAATGTTGAGACAGTCATGAATTGTTGGCGATGGGAAGGGGTATGTTTCGGGGGGAAAGGGGTATTTTTTAATCAACTTTATGAATGATTCAGTCAGACGTAGGAAACAGAAAGAAGTGTGTGGACTTTTACCTCCAAGGCTCGAGGCGAATAGGTGATAAGCTCGTCCACATGCTCACGCACCGCAGTTACTTTGGCATCCAAATTCGCTTCCAGAGAAGCTAATGAGCCTATTGGATCTTTAACATTCCAAATAGGTGAAGCCGTCATGCCAAATATCTTGGGTCGTGATTCTACAGGCTGCTGAAAATATTCGCGTAAAATGCCATTATATGGGTGGTTCTTTCGCGCATGATGGCATTCGTCAAAGACCATTAAAGATACTCGACTCATCGTCCAAAGAGAATGTGTCATAATGTTGAGAAATATTTGAGCTACAATAATCGTCAAAATTGTTGCCAGGGATATAGAAAATCGCACTCACCTGTCATGACAAGAACGTCGCAGCCCTCAAATCGTGCTCTCCACCCTGCGCGGTCACTTAGATCGAGATCTTGTGCGCCATGAAGCTTGACCACCGTTAGAGAGGAATTTTTCTTGATGTACGCGTATTGTTGCTCTACAAGGGTGACTTTTGGAACGAGGAAGATGACTACTTTCCCTCTAGATTTCTCCAGCGAGGTAATCCATTTGATTAGGAGTAAACTGATGAGAGTCTTTCCAGATCCAGTGTCCAAAGCAGCGATAATATTACCTACGACGCGTTCGATCGTCATCGACGTGAGTTGAAACGCCCACGAGCTCATAACTAACCATTCTGTGCTCTTTCAAAAACCTCCTCTTGATACCGACGTGGAACTAGCTTTTCCAATGTGTTTTGCAGATCAGACTGCACAGCACCATCCGTCGACATAGACATTAGCTATAACCGAACGGTTTCTGTGCTGTTCGTTTATCGTAAGTCCAGATGTCAATGAAAACACGCAGAATTCTACCTCAGGCGCCGAACAGCTAGCAGTTCAGGAGATCGAGAAGGTTTCCGTGTGCGTTCATCTTCGAACGGCCTTGAGGGGCATGACAGTTTGTGAGAACGATGATGGCTAGCGGCCCTCGGCACGGACCAATCAAGCTCATCCAAATCCGTCAGAGATTGTCTTTGCGCAGAAAGAAGATGTCACTCAATCGCAGTCAGTCGCAGCCGCAGCAATCCATCCTATCGTCTAAAACGACTCCAATAGATTTTGATTAAAAAAGGGAAGGAACGCAAAATCGGATTACACTAGCCAGGCTCTCCTAGTTCCTCAAGCTTTCACTATACTACTTCCACTTCAAACACCATGGCTATAAACGCGAACGAAGACACGGAATTGTGAGCTCACTCTGGCATATTTGATGCGTTCGAAGCATTGGCACTGAATCCATGGAACAGCAACGATGCCTTACGCAAATACGGCATCCTTCCTCCTAGACCACCCACTCCTCCATCTCCATCTCCTCCGCCTTCTCCCACTTTCGACGATCTCCTGAACGACTTCACAACCCACGAGCTGCAAGAAATCAGTGAAGATGCGCCAGATGATGAAGCCGAGCGTCTCATTGCTATGCATCGCAAGCAGAGATTAGCTGAAGAGAGAAGAGACGAAGCAAGAGCGCGTTTCGGTCAAGTGTATCCTATTGGCAGAGAAGATTATACTCGAGAAGTCACTGAAGCAAGCAAGAAGGACGAGGAAGATGATGACAACGAAAAGGGTACAGGGGTGGTCTGCTTCTTGTACAAAGATGGGTACGTCTGACTCAAAACTGTTTTGTGAGAATAGTAGGACCCATAAGAGTGAGTAGAATACCTAGAAGTGATCGAGCCTTCCAACATGTCCGAGCATTAGCCAAACGATATCCACGAACAAAATTCGTGTCGATCGTGGGTGATAAATGCATCCCCAACCTCCCTGACTCACGGGTACCCATGTTAATCGTGTACAGAAAGGGAGATATTCGACAACAAATCGTCGCATGGGGCGCCGATCGTGAACGTCGTCAAGAAGGTTGGTTCTCTAGTTCTCTTGATTTTATTCAACCACAGACTGAAATTTCACGCCAGAACTTGAGGCTATCCTGTTAGTAACAGGAGCGCTTGACCTTCCTGATCGGCCAGGACCTGCGGAGGAGAAACCGGATGAGGATGAAGATGATCTTGAGGACGAGGACGACTTCCCGTCATCCAAAATGCGTTCAGCAGCTACATCAACTAACTCTCGAGCACCAAGGAATATCAGACAAAAGAAAGAGGATTCTGACTCTGAATTTGAATTCGACATGTAATGAATTGGATAAAACTTTTGCTATGAATATTTCGTTTGCTCCAGAAAAGCGTGAGAACAAATAATTACTGATAATTCTATTGAGAGAGCAAGGAAGTGGAAGTGGAAATTGGGAATCGAAACCCCGGTCAGAACATATCATTCTAAAAGAGTATATATGGTACAAAAACATCAGTCCGCTGAAAAACAGAAAAGAAAGAACTACGTAGTCTTATCCCATCATAAGCACAGGCATGGCAACTTTGAATCCAGGATGCCCCCGTCTGTGACCCAAAATCTTTGGGATACAAAGTCTTCCAAAGACTTCGATGACAGTGGTGTGTTTTAAATTTGTCGCCCTCGTCATTGATGGCCTGCAAAACCTGTAAGCACAGTTTTTTTTTTTTTGAACTGTGGGCAAAAGGAATCGCAAGTTGGATTCGAACTAAACATGCAAGCAATCTTCGGCTGCCAGATACATTTTATCGGGGGAATATTGAAATTATGGACCCGTCGCCTTGTTGTCGAACGAAGAGAGGAGGATATCTCGATGATAATCGGTCAACCATTCAAAGCTTGCTTACATACAAAGAAAAGTGGCAAGTGGAACAAGTAATCCAAGTTCCTTCTTATTTGTCGCGGATAGATTAAGAGAAGAAATTCGGAACTATACAATCGAGGTTCGATAAGAAGTTGTCGTCGAAAGACTGAAGAAAGAGTGGGTCAGTGGAGAGACTAGAGTCAAAGCTTGTCTGTGACAGAATCAATGATGTTGTGACATTACGCGTTTAGTGCACAACGCGTGATGTCATAGGCCCCTGTTGCCATGTCTGATTCGAACCTTAATTCTCATTTTCCTCTTAACTACCACCACCCTCCCAGATCTCTTTACAACAGAATGCCCCCGAGTATGTTTTCTTTCTTTCTGAGGGGTGTAATAATAACAGAACATTCTATGACATTTATCCGTTGCAGAAGGAAAACGTGCAGCTGAAGAGTCGAACGACGATGGCAGTAGAGCCACGAAAGTTGCGAAGACAGCAAAAAATGACAGCTCAAAGAAGGAACCAGTGAAGGTAAGTACAACCTTTTTAGAGAAGTTATGCAATGATTATTAAGATGATATTTCTTTTTCAGGCCGCACTCTCAACGGATGAGTTCATGGCGAAAGCGTTGCCAGTTCACGTCAGTATCACGCACACACCTCCCACCATAATCCGAGAAGGTGAAATTGATTCGGACGGTAACGAAGAAGTCGCTACAGAAACAGAAAATGCCACAAGTGCCACAACTAGCGACATCGGGTTCATTGGGAACTTGACTCTTTTGCCTGGGTCTTTCAGTACAGGCAGCTATGGATGGAAGGGTAGTAAACGCATTACCATTGAGCTTCAAGGAGGAGAAACAGATGCCGAGGGGAAGCGGGAGAAAGTTCAAGTCATGCTCTCGTGCGTACCTTCAACGTTACAAACTTCTGTCGACCCGCACTAATATCTGGCCGTTAGAATAAACGCTACGGTTGTGGGCAGCAAACCTGGAAAATCCGATGAATCCAGAACCAAAAAGAAAACAAACGTTGAAGAGAATGAAGAAGAGCAGGGACTAGAAGGCTCTCAGGATGAACCGGATGATGCTTGACTGTAAAGACTGAACACCATTACAATGATTACAGCGGATTTGCTCCACCATTATGTAGGCTTATTTTACACGTTTACTTTATTTAGTTTACATTTACAGTGGCATTGGAATGATATCGCGTGTTTCCAGCATTATTCATAGAGAATTGTCGGATAGGGAGTGAAGAGATTGGTAGATTAAATCGCAGATTTTTAAGAGGCAGGGATAGAAGCAAACACCATCCTTGGTTACGCTGTGGTGGCTGAAGGTATGTCATAAGAGTCCAATTCGACGAAGAGTGAATTCTCTGCGTCGCGAGCACGCTCTTGCCACTTTCTGAGCAACACACCCGCCAGTCGAGCAGCATTCTTGACGTCCTCGTTTTGTCTAAGTTCTTTGACATACCGGCATCCTGCGATTGTGTTCAAGGTCTTGATGAGACCGCAAAGCTGGATAAACAGTTCTAAGTCAATATCTCATAAAAATTTAGAGTGTACGTGTGCTAATGTGCTTACTTTGACAAGACCGCTAGGTATCTCCGAATAATAGTGCTTTCCTAGTTTTTCTTCGTCGAAGGTAGCTAAATCTTGAACCGCTTGTAATAACTCGGGCGCTTTCCCCCTAAGATGAATAACCAATGAATTTCGTTCCAGTGAAATGATAAATGGATCTCACAGGTTTAAGGTGGAAGATAAAATTTTGTGCGGAATGTTTCTCGGTAAAGAGCTCGCTGTATTTCATCATGATCATTATACACAAGTGAAAAGCTTGAATGTCTAAATAACACAAGATCAACAAAATATTGCATCGAGATGAATTTGCACCTACATCGGACCAAACGAAAATGACATATCCATGATCTCTTGATCATAATGTCTTGAAAACCTGGGAGATGTCCAAGTTCATTCCTCGTAAATTTCTCTTCACAGATGGGAAAACTTCCTTGAGGTTTACTTTAGGATCGTCGACTACATACAAAATTCGATGCCAACTGCGGAGGATATATCCAGCTGATCCAAAGAATTTGTAAGTGTCGATCAAACGAGTCATCTCACCCTCGTATGATGGTACGGATGTGAGGCGGAAGGGTCTGGTATGTGCTGTGCGATAGTGCAGGCGAAGATAACGTAGGATCTTCTCGACATCGGACTTTATCCTGCAAACAGAAAGTTACATTAGTGCATGCGGCTATTTAATGAGGGTGAAGTACGACGCACTGTCTATTCTCTCCCTCTGAGATAGCGAATAGTTCCTTCAGAATATCTATAGTGACCCTTCGTGTCTGCCAGTTGCTTAGGAGGGGTCCAGTAATGTCTTCAGGAAGCTCCTCCTTCGCTTCGTTCTGCTTCCACTGGTCATAAAAGTAATTGCGGTCAAAACTGCGTTCTGGGTCTGGGTTATCGTATTCGAATTCAGAAACCGTGTCTTCTGCGTCGGAAACTGGATCCAAGAACTCTTCATCTGTCAAAAGCAAGTCTGATTCCGAATCATCATCCACCCAATTGTCGTCATCATCATCGTCATCATCATCGTAATCTTCCTCCTCGGAGTCATCAACAAGAATATTTTGTCGTGCACTGTCAGCCGTCGATGTCGGCCTAGCGTTCGTCGCAGATTGAGGTATATTGAGCTGCTCGATAGCATTGTGAATACCGGTCAAAATCTTCTCAAATTGCTCCTTGGTAACATTCTTGAGAAAATCAGAGCCGGTGGAAAGACGCAGAGCTGAACGTGCAACAGCGATGGCTGGCTCGCTGTATATGCGCAAATAATGACGTTTTTCAGGATCGGCACGGTCGAATGGCTGGTGTTTTGGAGGAGTGGTGATCGCCAGGTCAATGTATTTGGCCAATTCTCGCGACACCCACTCGAAGTTCGGATCAGTAGAAAAGACTGCCATGTCCTATAAGCGACGTTGACAAACAATCCTGTATAATCTAGACAAGATAATAGAAAGCGAAGAAAACTATGTAGGAAAAATAAGTGCTCACCTTGGATAATGGATAATTAGCTAGGAGTAGTTGGCATACCCTACGCCTCGTATACGTAGAGTGCAGTGACTAATGAAGCAAATTCTAATGAAAGAGAAGAAGGGACAAAAAAAGAGAACAATGAGCCCTTTGACCGTCGGCGCTATGACTCATAGTGGCATTTTACAAATCCCTTTTCTCTATGTCCTTATCTCAACATACGATGATTATCACGAAATTCAATGACATCCTTGACAAGGCCGCCTTCAGGAAATTCAGGGTAGCACTAATAGCGTCATCGAAGTTCTGCACCGCATTCAGCAGATGGTTTCCTTTTTCCTTAGGAAAAATAGGTGTATGCTCATTTCTCAAAAAAACAAACGAAGTGGAGAGCTTACAAGTCTTATGGATGTCTCCACGGAAGGTGTACAGATTACGTGTTCACGTCTCGACTAGTCTACGAAAATGGAAGACCTCGACGACTTCTGGAGACCAATGTCATGATGAATTGACTTCTCTATTGTCCTGGCTAACGAACACTCACATCTGTTGAACCGATCCGAGCCCCCTTGTTCATGGAATTTGAACATCCTAGCAAGTGCCGAAGGGTAATATAGCTCTTGCACTTCATGCTTCGAGAACCGTCAAAGGAGCAAAAAACGGTGGTATAATCACGGACATTGTACAATCGTGTATGGGTCATGAAGTTAGTAAAGTCATAAGGGAACTGGTCGTGAGCGGTAATCTAAAGACCACTTTGAACATCCATTATCTATTTATTGAGTCTTCTCCTTGGGCTCTGTGAAATCAGTCAGCATCGATTCATGATAATGAAGACGAAACGTTTCTTACCTTTCTTGACGGAATTTCCACTCTTCCAAAGTCCGAAATTCTTGGCGGTCCTTCCAGCAAATAAACCAGTAAGAATGAATGCACAGACAACTCTTGCGGATTCTGGATCAAGAGGTTTTACTGGCTCTCCTACGGAGGTCGAGCCGAGGACACCAGAGAGGACAGAGTGAAGATCGGCCCAGAAAGGTTGAGCATGCGTCAAGAGAGCATAAAGACCCGTGATAACAGGGGCAGCCCAAATATCTACAGTTGTCCAACCGTATGGTTGAAGTTCAGGGGGAGTTTGAACGGATAGGGCAGTTGGGTTCAAAAAAGAGAACAGGTTAACCATGAAGAAGCCTCCATTGGCAATAATCTGAGTAAAGGAAATAAGTAGAAATTCATACATCAAATTATATAGACTAACCAGAGACGAAACGAGAAGAGTCCAAGGGGAGGACGAAATAATGGGGGACGCGTTCGTAGTGACAGCAGGAGGAATCAGGTTGCAGAGCAAATAGGCACGTGCAAATCCGTCGAAAATCGACAAGGGCAATTCAACCTCTAAGGAGGGAGCTGGAATGGAAGGGAAATATTCTACGATTGCCTGAACCACAGTATAAAGAGTCGGGACAACGCCAGAGACCATGAAAGACGGTGGGACACCAAGGAACGGCGCTGATAATAAATTTAAGTCATAAACTTCAAGATGGTAATGACTATGCTGGGTGGATATTACATACCAACGACAGCTTCTCCGCCATAAACGAGGAGAAGAGTAATAGAGGCTACCCTCACAAAAGACGGCTGTTCAACGGACGCAGTACCGTTGGTAGAGACGTGTTTCTTCAATATACTCTCACGTATCTGGCGTAAAAATATACACAATCTGAAGGTTGCTGCGATGTCTAGCGTACTCAGATTCCATCCCAGCCAAGTAAATGGTGCGATGGGTTGCAAAGAGTATCGAAATGCCTCAATAAACGGCGTCAGTAAAACCATAGTGAAGAGGAGGGAGAAGAAGCAGGAAGAAGAGGGCGGCACTAACTCTCCTTATTCGCACTATGTGGCGCTAGTAGCCCCATCAGAAAAAGCTGTGCTGTAGATTGGTGTCATGCAGCTCATGTAATTGCATTCGGTCCCATGGTGTAACGGTTGTAATGGCCGCAAACTGGGAATGTGGGTGTCTGCTTTCAGCGGTCAAAGCCACCAGCGCGCTGGTTCAAGGCTCGTCCCTCCGGAAAACTTGGTTTCCACAGTTGCTCGGCTCGTAAGAGCTGACTCAAACTTGGAATAATATGCCCTTGTCAGGCCAGGGAAGCAATTCCGCAACCTGCAGGACTCGCCGAGTTAGTCTTAGGAGATCAGACGTTGCCGTCAGTTCGCGCAGTGGCTCGCGGCACCCACAAACCTTTTGCTTCTTTCTGTCTTTTTTTATACCACACATGATAGAAAAATGATAATAGTGCTCGATGACAATTAAATACGACACAATATTTAGATGCTACCCGTCAATCGAATATCCGCGATCGAAGCTCCTATAAACACGCTGAAAGTACCAACTGGTCGAATGTAAGACTGGGTAAGAGTATCCCAAATACTGTCGCCATACATTAGCATGCTGGGGATTATGCATAATAAATTGAAATTTGGACCAACCTCAAGTCGCGAATAATCAATGGCAGCGTCACAGTCTTGCTTTGTCCGGCAGTGAGATCCACTTCGTCGAATCCTCTCAAGACCTTGGGCGGTTCACCAGCAGCTGCGGGGTATCCTAGGTATAATTGTGGCTTTTCTGTTCCAGCAATGGCGCCGGTGTTGGTGACTGTGAATGAAACGGAGTATCCGGTAGATGTCGTCGAAATTGAAAGAGATGAATAAGAGAAAGTGGTATATGACAGTCCGAATCCGAATTCGAAGCGGGGCGTGATATTATTGACGGCCATGTATCGGTAGTCGAGGAGAAGTTTCTCCGTGTAGTTGATCTTTTACGAATATGAATATTAGCTTTTTCAAGTTTGCAATTAACGAGTCAAGTAGAAACATACGTCAGGGAATCCAAGACTGTTGTAAACAATTGAAGTCCCATATGCACTCTCAGACTGTAGAAGTCAAATATATATCAGCCTTCATATCATAAAATTTAACCCAAGAAACTAACATCGGCAATGCTAAAAGGGAGCCTTCCACTGGGATTGTATGCACCATATAGTACGTCAACAATCGCAGGACCAGTCTGCTCTCCAGGCAGACCAGCATAAATTATACCTGTGACATTAGGATGATTGCTCCAGGAGAACGATACAGGTCCGACTGAATGCACGACCACAATTGTATTGTTGCATACAGCAGCTACTCGCTCGACGAGACTCCCGCCCTTGAACCAGAGAGCCAAGTCGTTCCTGTCACCTTCGTTTCCTACGACGACATCATAGGAACCTAGCTCTCCGCTATCGCTGAAATAAGGAGAACGTGTTCATTTAATACAGTGGTCTATCAGGTAGGGAAAAACATACGCGTTGACAAAAACGAAAGCCATGTCCTTTCCTTTGGCTGCATTGGCTCCGCCGTCGAGATCATTCGACAAAGAAGTCGTAATCGTCGCCGAAGAACCAACATGCGCTGTGATAGCATCGACGGGCGGGATTGTGAAATCAACCAGATTTGATCCTGAACCCCAACTAGCGTTATATATTGTGTCAATTAAGCGCCCACGAAGTAAAGATATACTAGAAAGCAAGAGCCTCACCCAATAGTCAAAGTTCCGTCGTTGCACTCGTTCAAGTCATTACAGTTGGTGTTCAACATCTTCGCATCTTGTCCAATAATCGCAATCGTTTTGGCCACTCCGCTAGCCACTGGAAGACCACGCACAGTCGTTCCCTGTGAGTTTACTGTTCTGTTGTTCTTTAACAAGACTGAAGAGGCCATGGCGATCTCCTTAGCAAGTGACGTATGCGCATCGCTTCGGACGTTAACGAGAAGGTTACGAGAACCCGAGCCATCGGGTTTTTGTGCGTCGAAGTTGGTCGGCGGATAACCCTGTCATGATTTTAGTCCTGGATAAAGGTTATCTCGAGAGCCCGAGTAATAATGACGCACAGAATCTTGTCCGAGAAGGTAAAACGGTGCCAAGATACGCGCAACCATTTGATTCAGACGTGCAGTTGAAACTTGACCACCGTTAACCGCTGACTTCAACTGACCCAAGAAGAAGACACCACCGCCAATAACGATGTAGTCTCCTGGCTGTTCCATGTCAAGACCAGCGTTCGCATTATCTGAAGCTGAATCATGCGTGGCGCCCCAATCGCTGACGACGTACCCTGGACAACAGACACCGTATCACAAGAGGTTCTAGTACCATATATTTCGTTGTAGACGTACCTTTGAACCCACTCTTTCGTAGAATCCCATTATCTCCGATGAGGCCTGCATTATGACAAGATGAAGTGTCGTTATATCGATTATATGCGCACATAACCGATACAACACCCGCCTGGGCGAGTCAAATGATTTAATTATTTCGAGCTTTCAAAGGATATAGGAGGATGAGCACACCTCGATACTCCTCAAAAAAGGATAGAAATAGATTTCATGTTGTGTACGATCGTCCAAATTGGCACTCAGTCCATATCTCCAATGTTCTTGGTTATTCGCGAGGAGGTGTTTAGCGCACGCTTGCACGCCTGTGCTCTGTACACCAGTGACGGTTTCGAACGCTCCTTCGCCGTTGAGATATGGATCAGGACCAAAACTGAGTCAATCAAAAGGCATTGAATGAGTCTCGCATTTAAAGAAACGTGAACTTTGCTCACCTTTCCCAAGCACGACCGGCCTTCGGGTTACGCATCTTGAGAATTACGAAGACAGGGTAATTGAGCTTTTTTTTGTTTAGTAAATTCAAAAGGTATCCTTACGATATCCAGAGCTGGACCTAAATATACACTATGCAGCAATTAGACGAGAAAGGTTTCCTCCTCTGATGTGATGTGCCACTAATTAGATTACTCACTGTGCTCCTTTACCTCTCCATTCTTCCCCCATTGCGACGCCTCTCGCTCGCATAAGCCTGCGACTGAAAGTCGACGCAGCGTTGATTCCTGCCGGCCACCCCGTCACGTTCTTCACAAGACGCAGTCCAGCAGGCCCATCCTGGAAACAAATAGAGGGTATGCCAAGACGAGAAACGGCGGTTGTATCTCCTACGCAGCGACCTGAAGGAAAGAAAGTAGCGGATATAAACGTCGCATCTTCTTAAAAACAACAAAAGGTATTACGATTCGCGTTCAGTTGCCCTGTCCCAATGACTATGCCCAACTTCTCATCAATTGTCATTTGTGAGGTTACATTATTCGCAAGCGCGAAAGCATCGTCCCATGTGCCTACAGGAACGCATATGATCAGCACGTCTTATACGTATACAAGAGCAAAACGGCCAGCAAAACTCACGAGTAACGAATGCATTGCTGGTCAATGTCAGCGAGAGAGCGGCAAAGACGCCTGAGAGCAACATTCGGGCCACCTTGAGGACTAGTATTAAACGAAGCGGTTCTTATATTGTCTTCTCTGCCAAGTCTTGATGTCAGGAAGGTTGCTTTTAGAAGATGCCAAATCGGCTCAGATCGAATAGCGCATGCAACATAAGTATCTATATTAGTAGGTCTCCAGAAGTTTGTTGCCCAAGTAGGTGCTTGTTGTTCAGAAAGTTACTCGGCTCCGGTAGATTCCCGTCTCTCTTTCGAACCGCGTAGAGCCGGACTATAGTGATATTGTTTCTCTGTTGAGATTCCAATGATATTATGTCGTGTGTTTGGAATTCTGGTGGAGCAATATGTCGAATTCTTTTCGGAGTTCAGATCAAATGTGATATCGGAAATGATCACACTAGGGTCAATAGGGAGGATTTACGTCATTCCACCTGTAAATCATGCCAGGACCTAGAACCTTGATATTCGTTGTCATTGACAGAGAAAAAGAGTCAGGCTTCCTTATTAAGCAGGATCAAGAGCCATTGTAAATGCTCAACAATCCAGTCCAAAGAAAACCAGGGCTGCCATGGAGTTTATAATTTTTTATCACAAGTTTATGCAGTAGGAGGTCACAGGAACACCTTCTGAGGGCCTTTGGAGGACACGATGACACGGGTCGCGAGGTGTCCATGTGGAATGAACTTCAATGTGGCTCCGAAAGCGAGAAAAAGCGGCTTGAAAGAGGGGAAGACGTGATATTCGCTAAGGTTACAAGTGTGTCATGGTGTCTCTTGGGATATTGGCCCATTCAATGTTGTATTTTATGGGGCATGCTATGTCGTAGGATGGTAATCGAGAGGGCCGATGAACGCACTGCCTAGCTTCGTCGTGTATGGGTAAGCATGGAAGCCAACAGGAGGATCGAGTTCAAAGGTGACCGGTTCGTTCCTGTTCCGAAGTCGTGCCGCGCGGCGCGCGCTTACGGAATTTCAACCAAAAACGGCAGTTGACGCGTTGGCCAATCAGCACTGTTTATTTTTAAAATAACACTCTTTCTCTTCTACCATGGCGCCTACGCAAAATTGGAAAACGAGAGCTCTTCCCATATTAACTAAAACCGCACATATCTCTGCTCCATTTATTACAACATTCTTGCTCGTGCATCTTTCCGCACCAGCACTTGCAAATGTCGGTGGTTCGTCTCTTGCTTCACAGACTATGGTAAGCAAATCCGATGTTTGTTCCCCGTGAATATCACTCAATCTCATGGCCAACAGCTCCTGGGAAGAGAATACTACCAAACTGCACTCTCAGAACCCTTCTTCATTCTGGGCCCTCTCACAGTTCATGCATTATCCGGAACTCTCAAGCGCCTTCTCTCCCCTCCTGGACGCCCACCCAGACGCCTGACTCACTTGCTCACCTTAACAGGCTATGCGACCCTTCTCTTCTTTTTGCCAATTCACTACAGTATCCATCGTCTATCTCCCACACTAGAGACACCTCCCATTTATGGCGTCGGACCCGCTGAACTCGACTATGAATTCGTTAAGACAGGTTTGAAGACATGGCCTATTCGAAGCTTCCTTCTGTACGGCGGCCTCGTTGTATCTACCACGCTGCATTTTATAGATGGTGCAACCATCATCTGGAATACATGGGCCCAAGATGCGTTGGCTAAAGTTCGACTCTCGGTATCGACATGGAAACGCGAAAACCGTTCACAGAGGATACTGTTGGCCCTGGGATGTATAACCTTACCCACTCTTTCTGGGCTGCTCGTTTTAGCAAGAGAGCCAATGATGACATTCACTAGCATGATCAATAGATACAGCGCAGTTTTTCTTTCGTCGTTCGTGTACAAAATATGATGGTAAGTATCAAAGTAAATCTTATCCTGAATGTTCCTTTCATCTCATTCCAAATTCTTCTTGTAGAGATAAAGAGCTATTTATACAACACCCAACCATATTCTATCTCGTAAGTCTTCGTAAAAAAGTTCGTTATATAACCATCATGATTAAAACAGTTCAGCGTGCCAGTTCTTTCCAAGCAAAACCCCCCACTTTCAATGACGAGATCCCCGAGAACGCATACTCATCGTCCTCATCGTCGGGACTACGAGAAAAGAAAGACTCAGCCTCCACTCATGCAAGAAGCGACAGAGTTATAAGTGAAGAACACTCACACATCATCAAACCCTTTATATCCTTAACCTTCATATGGTCCACCGACTTCCTGAGCAACACAACCCTCAAAGACGACCATGCCAATAATAACACTCCAAAAGCCACCGGTATCAACCAATACAACGGTGATAAATGGAATGATCCCCCAAACACGACATGCAGAGGTGGTGTGTAAACGATGAACATTCCTAAGCATGCACCGGCCAGTATGCCAGCGAAATTCCACTTGTTCGCCACGACACGTCTGCCGAATGGGTATGATAATCGCGCCTTTACCGCAAAGACCTGTTAATGAAGCGTCGTTCAATAATAATTCATTTGTCGGAAAGGTCTGACAGAATGCATGGACGTACGTTGAAACATTGCGTGATGAAGATGGAGAGATACACTATCGATTGTGCCTGTCCGAGTGCGTCGACTTGGTCATTGCCGTTAATGGAGCGGCCGCGATAATTAACAAAATCAGGACTGCTTTTCGAAAAATACACTGCAGTGGACAAACAAAAGCAACCATTAGTGTCGAAAACTAAAGGAAATAACGCCAGCAGGAAGACGTACGCCCAGATTCCTGCGCCGCCCTCAAGTCCGAAGGCGAAAACCCATTTTTAAAGAAAACCAAAAAGTATGCGACCAAGCTTATGGCGGAAGGGAATAGATTGGTCAACATCGAATCCTTCCTTTAATAGGTTGTCAAAGGAACATACCAAGCAAGAGTCTCGATCATCCCCGCCTCGAGATATGCATAACTCAACAATTTGGTGTCGACAAGCGTCTCATTATCCGTAGGCTCCAACCACTCCTCCCAAGTGGATCGCTTGAATGGTTTCTTCAATTTCGACAATAAAATCGAAAATTTACTTGGAGGGATAACTTCGAGCGTTTCTGCGTCCCGGCGGAGTGTTTTTGAGCGTACCAGAGCACGTCTCTTAAGGGCCTGGATAGACCGCTCGTTGACTGGGAAAGTGGAAGGTGTACATGGTCAATGCGCCTTGTCGCGTGTCGAGCCAGTAGACTATCTTTTCTTACCTGGTTTGCGAGGCTTCATCCGCATCAGGCCGTCCTCTGTTTCTGGCTTATCCCATGCGAAAGATAGCTGTAAATTCGCGAATCAATTACTGGATGTACTTCTTGGGTCCTTATGGAAAACATACCGCGACACAAAGTTCAAATCCGAGATCTAGTGATTAGTAGTCTTTCAGCGACGCAATTAAAATGTTGTGTTGTCTGATAGGACTTACCGATCACGAGAATGAGGATTGCTGATAGAGGAAGCGGGATGGGCACGACGACATCTATATTTTTATCGTCAGAACGTGCATTGCTTGTTAATTAAAAACATACAAAGCAGCTGTGGAATAACTTCTGGGGTGCTGTGCGTTAATGTGTACTGTATCGACCTCTTCAGGTTGACAAAGATTTGACGGCCTTCTGCGACTCCCTCTGCGAACATGATTTAATTTTCCTTTGATATGATTCTAGAGCAGTCAACAGAGTACTCACTGACTGTGGATGCGAAATTATCATCTGGAAAGGAATTAGTATTCTGATGCCTAATAATCTTGGAAAATAAACGAACCTAGCAGAATCATGTTGGCCGCTTCTTTCGAAACATCTGACCCGGAGATGTTCATCGCAATGCCCAGATCGGCCTGATTACAATTCATGCACATGAGGCTATTGGGTCATCTTCAAGCATTGTGAACGAATGTCTACCTTCTTTAAAGCCGGTGAATCATTTACACCATCCCCTGTACTGCTGGCCTTCAACCACCTGGCCAATAAAACTTTGTGGATCAATAACTCACACTCCGACTATGTGACCCAGGGCTTGCGCGCGTTTCACTGTTCGATAAGGCCTTTTAGTTCTGGAATTCCCATTTTCATAAGTGGTAGATGCTGACCTATCTCAAGCTTGTGCTTGGGGGATGTTCTCGCGAACACTATTTCATCTTTGCTAAATACTAAAGCCCATGTGTTTCAACGAACGTTCTAGGATGTTTTCAAAAAATGGGGACGTACTTTGATCCCATTGCCATCCTTGTAGTCCATCGATGTCATCACCATGTACCACAACGGCGGTGACCTCATCTTCATAGACATCTTCGATTGGTCTTCCAGTCTTCTTTGCAAGAGTCTCGCGAGTATCACCGAGAATGAGATTGATTTTCCGGGCAATTGCTTCAGCCGTTTTAGGGTGATCGCCTACATGACCATGGATTAACACCAATAATAATGCATGGATGAATCGAAATGAAAGAACGGACCAGTAACCATCATCACTTTAATGCCTGCAAGACGGAGAGTCCCGATTGCTTCACGTACACCGTGTTTAGGGGGATCTTCCAGGGAAACGAGACCAACGAAACAATAGCCTGCCGACGGATAATGCTCGTCCGTCCTCGAGAAAGCATAATTTGCCGGATACTCGCTTTCTGGAAGTAAGTATTGTGCGCAGGCTATGACTCGATGCCCTCTTGACGCCATGTACTATTAATTAAGAGGAGACGAACGATGAGAGGTATTCTCGAGACTCGAATGGTCAGTTGCTCACATCGTATGCCTCATCGTATTTGGCCTTGAAGGCATCGTCGATCGTGACCGTTTGTCCGTTTTCTAGATATGTCGTACATTTTGCAAGAACACGCTCGGGGGCTCCTTTGATGTATGCAGTCAAATTGCCACTTTCGTGATTCTTGTTAAGCTTTGATTATTCAAAAGCGTCAACTAGATGGCACGAGACAAAATGTAAGTTTAACCTACAATGACAAGAGCCCATTTATTTGTCGAATTGAAAGGAACTGCCATTTCGAAAGTTAATAAGGTCGCTTATTAAAGTCTAGCGTGATACCATACCTTCAAAGACTTTAGCATGCTTCTTGATATGCGCATCATAGTCCATCTTTAGATTCCTTCCAGCGAACCGTGTCAGACCAGTTTCTGTGGCGTCTCCAAGAATTACTCTTTGGTCGAAAGGTATGTCGGTCTTGTCAAATTTGACGCGTGAATTCAATGCGGCTATGTCTACCATTTCTCGCATTCCAGAGCCCTCCAAGGAGAATTTTTCCGTAGTCTCGTCATCGTTATTAGACTGGAACGCGGAGTACATTTTTTGTCCACTCCACAGATTGGTCACCTGGGTGGCAAGAGATTTAATCCGTATCTCGGGGTGGATGAATTTCTACTTACAGTCATCTGATTACGAGTCAAAGTACCAGTCTTGTCGGTCGCCAATAGCGTAAGCTACACGAGAGAATTAGTGTCTTATTTGAGAAGAGTATATCCAAATTATTTACAGATCCTGCCAAGTTATATTAGAACCTGATACAGCTTTAAGCTAGGCGACGTACCTAGAGTCTCTACACCTTGTAAGTCTTTCACCAGAACGTTCTGTTTGGCCATACGCTTTGCGGCAATAGACAACAATAATGTAACGACGGAAGGAAGACCTTCAGGCACGAATGCTACCAGGATTGATACAGCGAAGGTAACCGTTTGCGAAGCATGTCCCTTGTAGACAGTCGTAATACCAACGGCAAAAAAGATAATCGCAAAGAGGATTGCAATACAAGAGACGATCACAACGAAGCGAGATCTAGGAGATATATTTAGTCATATAGTGATAAAGAATTTGAAATGTATAGCACATACATTTCGACTGCCAATGGACTCTCATTACCACTTTCTCCTCCCGTAAGGCTAGCAATTTGACCTGCCGGGGGTGATATGATTAATATTGACGCCGAGAAGATTTAATTTAAATTCTGCCGTACCAATAAATGTATGATCACCAGTCCGTACGACAGCTAGAACGTTCTCGTCAGAAGGATCGACATTGCCACTAAGAGTAAATTTACTCACTTCCCCATCCTTCACCATTTACGATCAATGTAGAATTGAAGACCTTGGGGGAAGCGATCAACATGCGTTCCGTAGAGTGCGCAGATGGCAAGGAAGCATACCATATTCTCGGCTTCGACTGGCCTCTTTTTGGATCCTTCGGGAAGGCCAAAACGTTCCTGAGGTTCTGATTCACCAGTCAAGCTGCTATTGTCCACTTTCAGGTCCGTAGATGAAAATAAAATAAGATCTGCTGGGGTCTTGTCTCCACTTCTCTGCAAAACAGTTAGCTGTATGATCATTGAACAACGCCATCATTATCATACCAGCAAAACAATATCGCCCTTTACTAACTCGGCTGCTGCAATAGTTGAAATTGTAGCATCGCGGACAACGCGACATGAAGGAGGTATCATCGCAAGGAAAGATGCTAAAATAGCTTCGGACTTCTGGATCTGGTAAAAGTCGATAGAAGCATTGAGAAAGGCGACCAAAATTAGAATGCCTCCAAGGTAGGTATTTGCGAAGTTTGCCTGTCAATACATTCCCAGTCAGAACACATCGGGCGCTGTTTTCTGACGGCGCTACTCAACTTACCTTGAAGTTGATTCCGAGTAGACCGTACTCGAGCACGCCAGCAATCATCAGGAGAATGTTGAACATGGTGAAGAGTCTCTCCAAAAACTAAAGGACTGGGTGGTCAGACACAATGTGCAAAGTACCGTATGTAGACTGAGTACCTTTCTCAATGCGCTCTTCTTTTTTGGAGGAGTCAGAACGTTAGGACCATCTCTTTTCAACCTGGCCCCTGCTTCATCGGAAGTCAAGCCATAAGACTGTCCAGGATCCTTGGTGTCGAACGTTGTCTTCAATTCATCCTCTAGGTTGTTGTAGCTCAACTGGTGCTCGTGTATATCGACATGTTTGCCGTCGTCTTTCGGGACTTGTGGACGCAAGTGCTCGTACCCGGCTGCAGCCAGGTCTTTCTCTTCCTGCGTGATAGTCCTTTTCATTTCCACCCCCTTTGGTCGGGCACCCCCTCCTATCTTTTCTTCCCGAATATGGTCATCCTCTGGGAAAATGACCGCTCGTGCGGCCGGATGCTCGACATCAGAGTGAGAAAACGCAGCAAGTGGAGAGGGATTATCGCCAGTCGATACTTCCTGTCCGTCCATTTTGTTGGTAGAAAGGGCAGGAGTGAAAAACTGTTACTGGAAGCAGGAGATACAATTTATAGCACGATGGAATTCTATGGGGAAATGAACCGGTCAAGAATGGTGTAGACATATGAGCATGACTTTCTTTCCCGACACACGTAGCGTCTCAACATAGTTTGATTGGCTGAATTGAGCTTGACAAGTGGCGACTGAGTGAAATGGCGGGTTTGAAATATTTCAGCGAACGGCCAAAAAACCTCAACACTTGTGTCGTTGACTCCCTATTTATAGAAACTCCTTGCGGATGATTTTGGTTAGTCAATATATTCTTGTTCACATTGCACGATCTCGCTCGTTCGAGGCTTGCGAGTTCAAGAGGAAGCTGTCCCAAGATAAGCTAGAACTTAAGCAAAGAGTAGTGATGCCATAGTAATCATGGGCGCTTGTATCGACACCACAAAGTCATGTGCAGATGCATGGAGAGACATAGAGATCTCATACTGATGCATTTGCGACCGCAATGGAGATAAGGACTAGCGAGGACTTGCGACTGGCGATAAGATGTTATTATCTCTTCTTGAACACATCGTGTCGCGGCCATGTTTATTTTCGTTCTTTTCAGTGTGCTGTTTTTACCCTGGGAGTCCACACGTCGATCAGAGGCGAATAACCGCCTTCTCCGGAAATATAATTCATTCTTATAGCCAAAATAACGGAGCTATTCTTCACCCGTGGAGTACCAGAGTAAGTATAGCGACTAATTGAAAAGCTGACGTTAGTCTGGAGTGCACCGGGCCTTTACGAAACACCTACACGTGAAGGTATTGGATACGAAATTCAATCCTCAATGGTCCCCGTCGATTGAATTGGCGTTCAATGTGTAGATAAGATAGACGAGAGGCTAGAGGCTTTGACTGAATAATAAGGAACGTTCCATAGCAAGCTGGGGTCAGCTGCTGTAACCTTACAAAAGACGATGATAAAGCTTTTAATGAAGGGAAGTGTGGTTGATAGAGTTGTTGAGTAAGATGGACTCCCAGAGAAATCTACAACGAGAAGAAGGCTTGGCAGCCTCGACATTGAATTCATACGGGACAATGAGAGAAAATTGTCGGGCCGTATTTTAATGAATCGTTGTCGCCAAAAGTTGTAAGCGTCGACAGACTTGAATGTGGATAGATTATCGTAGGTCCTCCGAATCTGGTGACACTGGAATCTGGGTCATCGACACTTGTCGGTACTGGTCTCCATTCATATGCGTGAGAATCGACCTTCAAGTGAGTCGAGGTTGCAGAAAGAGACCATGGGTACGACGCGATCTATATTTTTTTGGCGTGCCATTGCTCCAGGAGGAAGATGTCAGGGGTTGAGTTTTTCTACTTTGTATCCAAGTTTTGTTCCAGAAATAGGAGAACTTTTAGAGATTCGAGAAAAACCCAGCTTCAGTATATCGGATTCGGCGCTTGCTGAAGCGTCTGTTGAATCATTGAAACAAGAGCCCGGATGATGTCGCTGAAATTCATACAGGAAAATATGGTGTCACATCATTCATCAATTACAATTGCATCACATTCCACCGAGCCTCCGCGGGGTCGCGAGTATGGATGACAATCCCGCAGATTCCCGCCCTGTTATTCAACCAGTTGTCTGGTTTGCTAGGTGTAAGTACTAGTAGTTAGGCTCTGACAGTGGAAACAGACAACAAAATTCCACTATTCCAAACCGCAAACAATCCGCTTTCGCTTTTTGAACAACAAGCGACTCAGAAGAAAGAAATGCGGTCCATTATATTCCCAGAAAGAGATAGAGACCTCATCGTGATTCGTGATGCTCTCTCAACCCGATTTGTTGTTTGAGGAGATGTCGAGATAGCTGTCTCGGCGGCGACTATCACGCTGGTTCGGCGACTCGCGAGCTACCCGCAGCGGTGGTTATGCTAGTTCGGCGACTCGTGAGCTACCCGCAGCGGTGGTTATGCTGGAGGTACGTGCGAATTTTTTCTCTCTTTTTCTTTCCTATCTTTTTGCAAGATTATATATATCTGCACCTCCTTCAACTTGTCCTTTTGTAGGAGAAGCCAGCACGCACGCCACTTGGGAAACGTCGTTCAAGCCTTCCTACACCGGCTGCATCCTCTGTGGGTAGTGCCTACAATCGACAAGAATACTCCAACAGAGCCGGCCGTTGTGGCGAAAGTACCGCCTTCAAAAAGAAAGGGACAAGTGCAGTTGAACTGGGAAGAAGAATTCTCCGGCATTTGATTGTGTGTCATCGAAGACGGAGAACCCGCGTATGAAGCATCCCTCTTAACTTGAATAACCAAGCATCAAGAATCTTCTAGTATCAGGATGAAGGAACACTGGTGATCGACTTCTAGGTCGTAAAGTGGCATTGCATATAAGTTAATGCAAGTCTTCCTGTTTGAAAAATCTATGGGCTTTTTATTGCCGTTCCTGAAGACGAACCTTGGACCTCAATCTCATGGCTAGCTACGAAGCCCTCCATGCCAACGAAGAGTAAAGTGTGGTCGGAAATTATGGTTCGATTTACGCCAAAATATAATATCCTGGCACAAATTTGCTTATCGAACATCATTTCGTTTGAAAGGAAACCAAATTCAAGCAAGATTCGCTCAGTATCAGCAGTATATTGCGAGCCACAGCAAGTCAGTTCCGGCCGGCAGTATGAAGGAATGTGCCGTGATCGCGTGATCGATGACACGTGATGGTGACCCCCGCCGGGCCATTGTTCCCAATTTGGATTATGGATGTCCGACGTCGGGTCTCGGTTCCTGGCGCTTGGCCCTATCGCGAAAGAGAGTTGTGAGCAAGGAGCTGCAAGGAGTAGACGCGTCGTAAACGATTTAGGTGTGCCATTCAAGTCCCTGAATTATATGAAGCGGCAAGGCGAAACAAGTTACGCGTCAAGGCAAATGTACAAGATACGGTGCAACAAATTCACAAGAATTGGAGTCTGCGCGAACAATTTCCAGATACAACATTTGGAAAACACACAGCAATAAACGATTCGTACAGAAAATGATGAAGAAACGACTGAAGATAGCCTTCAAGCCATATTAAGCAGCCATTTGTGTGCTTGAAGCGCTGGTTCGAAGCCCAGTGGTGTCCCCAACCCCAGCCTAGCGCAAATTTCGCTTCGAAGCAGAGCTGCACAGCAGGGCGAAGGTCAACGTCTATGGGTCTGGATACATTACACCTTCTATGCCCCCCTTTACGAGTCCCACGTCGAAAGTAGACCTTTCTTTTGGTTCCGCTGGTGGTGGTCGAGTCAAGGAAGGTCGGGCTGGGAAGTTCTGTTGGTCTTTATATCTCGATTTACCAAGAGGTGAAGTGCCTCACCTGGTGGGAAAGCATGATAGAAACGAACGACAGTGGAGTGGTATGTGTTGGGAAACAAAGAAGTCTGTTTAGTGCATGTCTAGGCGTCTTCAGGGAAGGCGCTTTGGATGTGTTGCAAGTGTGTTGATTCGAGCACATTCCACGGTCTGACGGCGGACTTGTGACCTTCCCGAAAATTAGGCATTTTTCAACCACCATTATCATAACCACTCACTATTCACGACCGTTCAGTTTATACCTCAAACTTTCTATCGATAGCCCACCATACACGACCACCATTGCTTCCTTCATCATACTTCTCTTGGCCCTCTTCTTACTCGTAGTTCCCTTAATTCATTTTATATTCTTTCCCGGACATCGCCACTTTTTTTTCCGCTGTGGGCCCCTAATGCGACGCGCAACAATCAGGTGAACTCGAACAAAAACGTCTCTAACGTCGACACAACACTTCCATACTTTTTCACCGAACCGAAAATGGGGCTGGCCATCACAGAACAATCTCAAATGGTGGTAGGCCAAAAATTTCTTACCCTGCCTATTCTTCATTCACGTTCTTAAGACGCACCAAACACAAGCTTTTCGCCAGGACTATCCTTTGGATTGTACTATTGAAGTAGGTGAAGAGGTATGCTCACAAAATAAGTCCTATCTCGTCCTATCCTCAGTCACATTTCATCCAACGCCAGCTCGAAGCGGAAGCAGAAGCATCGCAGGCGCCATTTCAAGTGAACCCCATTGACGAGAATCCGACTTACAGGAGCAGGTCCTGGTCCTGGGTGCCGGTGAGCATTGACGTCTTGGGCCTCGAAACAAATTTTTTCAACGCCCACAGTCCAATATTCTCGCCTTTTTCAGAAAGGTCACTCGCAGAGGCTTTCGCTGTTCAATCTCTGGGCTCTGAACAGTTTTTTCTCGTCAAAACGACATACCAACCTATCTCGACATTTTCTTGCGGCCACTGTAATACCCAACTAACTTCCTGAACCATTCTCAACACCGACAGACTACACCAACCAATTCAAATTTGGACGTCCAATGTCTGCTTTTCATGTACCATAATCATTTTACCACTTTTTGTTATAGCTGTTGCTCATAGTTTTACGACCCTCCGCTCTACATAGCTTTGGCCAACCCCCCTCAAAAATACCCTACTATAATTACGTATCCGTATTAGTACTGTGCAGTGCACCAAAATGTTTTCTTGCTCGACCAAACAAAATCATATTACGACATTTTTTTGGAATTTCTCTATTGACACGGGCCAACTACAGGTCGTCATTAACTGCTTATCCACGATATTCTACCGTAAGGCGTAGTGTCACTTCCACTCTTGGTCCCTGGGCCAACATGGAAAGCGACTTCGTAGATGCCTGCTCCAGAGGCTATGCTCTGCACATACGATACTTCTCCATTGTCCGACGGCACAGCTAAAACAAGTCGTGGTTGGCCTGAGCCACCATTGTGTGTAGTATCCAGCAACCACTCTGCATGATCCTGACTCGAGAATATTGGTTGTCCTCCGATCACGGACGTCAGTTGGGCTGAAATCGAATGGAAAAGAGGTGGGTTGACGAGCACCCGAATGAAGGCAATACCCCTCGCAGTAGAGGGATGTTCTGTGTTCGAAGCCGGCTCACTGGGGACCTACACGAAGAAACCAATTAGTCTAACCGCCATTTTCAGAAATTAGAAACATTTACTCTCAAGGCTCGAGACGTAACATCTCCACAGAAAAAGGGAAGGACGCCTCGATACTCTGGATGAGGACCTGAAATGAGCCATTTAAGAACCTGGCCGTCGGGACGGGTACGTCCTCCATCTTGTTCTGGATTGTACACTACACCGCTACCCTCCTTTTGGCCTCGTTCGTTAATGGCAGCAGCGATGCTTTCGCTATGGGATCCATTCCCGAGGAACGCGAAATCAATCCACCCAGGAGCTTTAGTGGCCCATGTATGTTTTTCGCGCCTTTCGCGCTCCGAGGTACCCGCAGGATAATGGGATGCAGGATGTGTGAATGAAATAAGCTCTAGGTATACTCCGTCTGCGAAGACCTATCGAAGCTTGTCAGGTTAGTCTCAAGATCCTATCTGGTAGTGTCAACCACTAACGACTAAAGCATTAGCAGTCAGTCCGTCTGCATGTGTTCCACCAGGAAGGACCCTGTCTGTCGGGTTAGAATATCTATCCGTATCCAATGAGAAAGAATGAGAATGACATACTGAAAACCTAGGTTCGTGAACTGTTTGGATACTCGTTCAACAGTACCAGGTGGCGTTAAATGGACGATATGGTCGAGTATGTGAGTGTTAATGGACATGATTTATGCAGCATGCGACGTCCGATAGGTTGTGAGTAAATTGGTTTGTGAAATCGCAATATCGTATGGGAAAGTCGCGAGTCTTCCATATTGCGCCATTCACTTGCCATTCACAGCAAAATCCTTGGACATGGGGATACACAGACAGATATATCAGCATTATATTCTGATCCTGCGTTAGCGAAGAAGTTTTCAAAAGTCAAGGTTCAGTTGGTGTTTAATAAGTACATCCATGCTAGTAGTTACGACGCGATGGACCGGACCGCCTAATTCCGACCACCGTAGAAAATAGGGGATTCCAAACAGATGAATAAATGGTTCCAAGAGGTGCATAATGATCTTCACGAAAATACAAAACATATTTTACAGTTAATTGATGGCAAGGGAGTAAGAGTTCGTGGTAAGGGTTGCGCTCCCTATCAAAAATGATCAATAACAAGATAGGCTCAACGAAACATCACTCTTGCTCACCAACAAACGGCTCAGTTCCTGCTTGGGCTTGCACAAGCAATTGGGAAGATGGCACTCCCTGGCTGGTAGTCAGGTATGCTGTATAGAAGATCCTTTGAGTTAGTACGATTTTCTGACGTTAATAGAGCTTACTGAAGAAAGGTTCAAGGTCAGCGTTGAATTCTGTGGTCTCGGTAGGGGCAACGAATGAAAAGATAGTCCAGCTCGCAACGGTTCCTTTAAACAATTTCCAGGTGACTCCGTTAATACTAAAATAGCCATCGTTAGCTAATGGGGAGACATCGAATTTAAGAGCTTACTTGACGCTGGTAAGAAGTGATCCAGCCGGTCCAGCTCTGGAAGAAGAAATAAGTGCGACTTCAGCACAGCCCACTGATTATCCTGTGTTGTGCTCGTACCCTCCTCTATCGCTCAACCAGATCATGGTATATTTGGCGTTTAAAAAAATAGGAATTACTTTCGAAAGCCAAATACGCACATTTCGTAGGTGGACTGGAAAGTAGCACCAGTCGAGTTGGGAACAGTGGAAAGCCAGAGATCATAAGAAACATCTGCAACGAGGTCAGAAGAGGCCGAAGTATACGTCCAGGACCAGGAAGTAGGTATCGATGTGATCGACGACAAAGGCTTGCTGAGACCAACTCGCATGTCGAGGTTGGCGTCTGGAAAAAAACATTGGATCAAGCACGGGACGAAAACAAAAGGCATTGAAGACGAACAGCTTTTAACCTGAATGTTAGCTGAGAAAATAGTTAGTAATTTCACATGATGTAGAACTTTATGAGTAGAATGCACACACATCCTCCCCATTTGTAGGTCGTGTGCCAGGACACACTATTGCCATTCACCGCTGTAGCCTGGGTTGACTGAGAGCCTGGAGTGGAAATCCGGATGAGTGTTCAAATTGAAATCCATAGGGCGTAGGAAGTGTGCCATATATTACCAGTTCGATCGCCGAATTCTCCCCAGAGATTGTTAGCAAGGACATAACGCCTATAAAACATCCACAAAAGTAGTAAAAAAACAGAAAACGGCTAATCGGAATGATTTTTATTACCCTCCAGGCTAGCGACAAATCAATCAGCGCGACAATAGGAATAGAGACAGCCAAAAACCTACTTCGGTCTCAGTGGCATACTGAGCAGTTAATACAGCACCACGTTTGGCTAGCTCATGAGTGGGCGTTGGTGTAGCAAAGGCCACAGAAGCGAGTGCCACAAACAATGAAATAAATTTCAAGGGAAACATTGGGACGTTCCAACGAGAAAAACTGGAGGTCGCAAGCAAGCCCGAGAGTTATATAGCAAGGAAAAATACGGCTACTGATAGAATCAGGTTCAAAAAAAAAAAGTCGAATCGTTCACGATGCATTTCGACGTTTTCCGACATAAGCGAGGGGAAAGGGAAAGAAGCGACCTGCGAACGAAACTCGGAAGAATTTCGCTACGTAATCCCACTATGATATCAAAAGGAGGTCGTATTGTGGTATAACGAGGGACATGGAGGGTACGTCGTATCGGATAAAAAGGTATCGACTACTGGAGGCAGATGGAGTGAAAGTTATGAATAGCAAGGATCGAGTCATACTTAGATGGTGCGGAGGAATATCTACAGTCACGTCCATGGCATGCTTATCTTTGCAGCTACAAAGAGGAGTTCATGCGAGTCTAGACAAATTGCCGGATTAAAACAGGAGTATGGTAGTCGCAAGAACTTCGCAACACATCTCACGAAGACCATCTAGAGTGGTTCCGATCTTTAGTCGACTGCCGCATTATCAAAGAGAGTAAGTCTGGTATCAAAGACACTGACAGCTGCGAAACACGAAGTGAGCATCGAAAATGATATATTGCTTCTTGACGTACAAATTGGAATGACTACAAATGACTCAAGAGAGTCTTTGCTCTCTCCAGCTGACGTCAAGGGAGTCCGCGACCAAAAAGTCGTACCACAACAAGGCGATTGGGGCTGTAGCGAGATGCCATAAGGCATGAGCGTCAATAACCCTCCCCCATGGCGGGAAATCAAACAGTTCTAGTGTAGTGGCCAACGTTGTTAATAAAACAAACAGAGCTGCATGATTAACAAAAGAAGGTCGATAGGAATTTGGGCGGCCAGGAAATCTTCGGAAAATCGACCAACTTGCTGGCAGTGCATATGCAATCCAAAAGAAATTATGAGTTAAGCCGACGGCTAGATTGAACGCCATGTTGTATGTGTAGTCGAAGCGAGGGAGAAGAGTCAGATAGGAGACGTGACCAATATATGCTAGGGTGCAAGTAGCGGCCAGAAGCCTACCAATCCTAAATCCTGTTGTCTTTGAGGTGAGGGTAAGTCGAGATGTTTCGCGAATTGGGTACAGATGGAAGACACGGAGAGTGGTATAATACAGCGCGTACATTATTGCGAGTGCAGCTGCAAAATAATCTAGCTTTTCTGTAACAGGAAGGTCTGTAAAACCGTCAGGACAATCACCAGAAGCGTGAATACAGCGATCACACTCACCTCGCGTGTGAAAAACAGAAGACCATATCCATGCATTAACGCTCACAAAGGACCATGTGAGATAATAAGGCCTCATCGGATGATCCTTAGGTACCCATCTCCTAATCTTAGCAGCTCCTCTAACATGACTCCATAAATTGAGCAGCGAAAAGGCCACTGACGCTGGTTCTTGCATTCCTGCCAGCCTCCAAAAAGGCCATTTTCCGTAGTATTGTTGAACAGGTTGTCCATGTACGACCGCTTCATCTGTGATAGAGTGCATACAAGTGTATTTGCAATCGTCGGCACACGTCCAGCGCGTTAATTGGAGTAAAAAGGGCAGGGTCCCGTTTTGAAGAGGATTGCACTCTGCCGCCTCGCATTGACTGACACAGTTGGTAAACTGTAATGCCCTGTCACCAGGTGATGCAGCTGACAATCTAAGAAGTAATAAAACAGACAGAAAACTTGAGATGACTGTCCTCATGGTCGCAAACCATCGAGGATGAAGGGTGAATTGCTCATATTAACTTGTAGGCAGACATTCGGCATCGTCCGTTCATGACGAGTTTGCTGAGTCAGCGTCAACGATCGTTCGCGCTTCCAGGCTGCTGAATTTGAATTTTGGGGTCAAGCGCGAGCGCCCATGGGTACCACGAGGTAATCAGACATCTCATAAATAACACACAAGCCCCGACCATTTTCTGTCTTTTCTTTTTATAGCCTTTATGCCAGAGGCAACTCAACTCTCAGACGAAGCCATCAGGCAACCTGACGCGCCTGGAATTAACGAACACTCGGAATCTAAAGCAAATAGGGATCCTAATGCTGTCAGTGAGTGCTCTTCGTAAGACTAAGCGTGTCAACCGCTCAAAACTTAATGATCTTCTAGATTATGCAGAGTACATATCAGAAGGAGATAATCTTGATTCTGTTGCAAGCGTCAATTCAGATGGACGAATATCCATATTCTTCGATTTGAAGCATGGAATGCCAGAATTATCGAAGGAGACAAGGGATTATCGTGAAGAAGTAGAGGAATTTGGTATTGACAAAAGAGAATGGAAAGATTGTCCCAACATGAATATTTTAATCATGATTGTTGGAAGTCGAGGTGTGTGTGAATTCCGTGACTTTCAGATATACATTTACTGACCTTATGCACGAATCAGGGGACGTCCAACCATACGTGGCCTTAGGGAAACAATTGACGAGAGATGGACATCGTGTACGAATTGCCACTCATGAAACATTTCGTTCCTTCGTTGGGGATGCGGACTTAGAGTTCTACAATATTGGAGGAGATCCACAAGACCTCATGAGCTACATGGTGAAAAGTAAATCCTCCGCCCACAATCATTTCTCAGTCACTCTGACATAATGCCAGACCCTGGGTTAATGCCTGGGTTTGAATCCCTCACGAACGGTGATATTGCCAGGAAACGGAAAATGCTAAACGAAATGATCAACGGATGCTGGGATTCTTGTCATTCACCGTGCCCAATAACCGGTAAAGCGTTTGCAGCAGACGCAATAATATCTAATCCTCCCGCTTTCGCACACGTGCATTGCGCAGAAGCCCTTGGAATTCCCCTGCTGTTGAGCTTCAGTGAGTTCGCCAACAAAATATAAAATACATTCGTATTCTCACGTTCTTCCACCAAATAGCCATGCCATGGTTAGCCCAGTTTATCTCTCTGGATTCCCGCGTTGACAAATGTCTAGGTCTGCGACAGCCGCCTTCCCACACCCACTCGTCAACATCCTCAACTCGAACGTTGTTCAGGGCGTTAGCAATTACCTAAGTTATGCAGTCGCGGATATCTTGACATGGAAAGGGTGCGTTTGCCTGGCATTCTTTCAGTTTAAAGACCCATAGCGCTTACAGCGATCAACCTCAGTATCGGTGACATCATCAACACTTTCAGATCAAATTCTCTGGGACTTTCTCCTTTGAGTATTCGATCAGGTCCGGGATATGTTGACCGCCTGAAAGTTCCTTGGACATATTGCATGAGCCCCGCTCTGGTTCCTAAACCCGACGACTGGAAGACGCACATCGGTCAGTCGTCATACCCTTGTAGGTCGTAAAAAACTCATCATAATTCATCAGATGTAACCGGGTTTTATTTCCTGGATCTTGCTTCTAAATATCAACCAACGCCGGAATTGTTGGAATTCCTGTTAAATGGGAAGCCTCCTATATATATTGGGTGCGTCCAGTTAGATATCTCCAGGCTATCACGGCAGTCTTACCCGGAAAGACATTAGGTTCGGCTCAGTTATGGTTGACGACCCTGCCGCCATGTCAAGTAAGAATATAGATGTGTGACCCTCGATAACACTATTCATTTTACGATAGAAATCATCTTCGAAGCGACAAAAAAGGCCGGCGTCAGAGCTTTAGTTTCTTCGGGTTGGGTATGAATACATATCTTTCAATTAGATAGTCTATATGCTGATAACAATTGATAGGGCCGACTTGGAGGTATTTCTATTCCTTCGCATATTTTCATGCTTGGAAATGTTCCGCACGACTGGCTTTTCGACGGAGGTCGAGTGGCTGCTGTAGTACACCACGGTGGCGCAGGGACTACAGCAATTGGGTTAGCGAAAGGATGTCCTACAGTAGTTGTTCCTTTCTTTGGAGATCAAGGATTTTGGGGTACGTCGGGTCTTTTGAATATCTATATGGCAATCATCTTCTAACGTTTTATTTTTTCCTTCCATAGGAAACATGATTCACAACTCAGGCGCCGGACCCAAGCCTATACCACACAGAGAATTAACTGTGAAGAAATTACAAGATGCTATCACTTACGCTATCAGTCCTGAAGCAAAGAAGGCGGCCAAGGATTTGGCACAGAAGATACACGACGAGGTAATATATTCCTCGTATGGGAGAAGACTCTGACACCCTAACCGCACTATCCAGGATGGCGTCAAGAAGGGCGTAGAAAGTTTTTACAGACATCTTCCGCTTCTAAACATGCGGTGTGATTTGGACCCTGCTCGTGTAGCAGTTTGGTGGTCCACGGAACAGGTATCTCAGAGTTTTTTGACAATATATTTGCTACTACTTGACTAAAACCTTCGGTAGTGCTTGAAGCTTAGCGCCTTCGCAGCTCAGACCTTAGCAGATGCGAAGTTGATATCAATGAAGTTATTGGTTTTGCATCGTAAGAAAAAAAATTGCGCACATCAAAATAATAGTTCTCTAACTCACCTCCTGCATCAGGGCCGAAGGATTTCAGATCTCGTAGAAAGACGGCCGATCCACAGAGTGGAGGAGCAAATGGTTTATTTTGGTCGTTAACGAACCAAACTTTGATCGGTAGTGTCATACAGTTAATAAGCTTCGTACTTGTAAAAGGGTTTAAAGATATCTTACTTGAAATATAGGTCAACGGGTTGTATAGGAGAGAATGTACCAGTGGGTGCACACGGTAAGCTCATTCCTGGTCGGATAAAGGTTGTTGTTAACCTTTATATCTACTCTAGGCATTATGGATGCTATGACGTCTATGCATGAAGGCCTTAGTACCCCAAAGGAGCGCCAGTCGGTTAGTAGGAATTTTTTGAATAGTCGAAACGGATTTCTCATAGATCCACATAGGAACCTCCTGTTTTCAGCGTTCCCAAAAGCCCGAAACATGTATGTCACATTTAATCTTGCTCGATCGTCGTTTCTCAAATTCGGGCAGACTTTGATAGGTACATTAAAGAATCGTCAGTACAAATCCTCCTTTAATATACTGTAATTGTGTCATTGTTCTAACCTTTGAGTCCATTCAGTTGTCGGTTCTAGAAGACAATCCTCGCAACCTTCCCTGAGTCTGATGACCATTCCGGTCCAAAGTTCATGGAAACTCATGAAAACAGATGCCGGGAAAACCGTGTATAATCGACAACGTCTTACTCGCATTGCCGAAGGACGAAAAGCTGTGAAGGCTAGTACGGAAGCACAACGGGCTCATATTATAGAACGATACAGAGACGAAGTTTCACAGACACCACTAAGGCGAAAGATGTATCAAGAAGCAGTGGAAGATCAATCGACAGGCAGCATGGACTCTAATGCTGGGCACTCTAGCAAGCGTCCAAATATGACGCACAAACCGTCTTCTTCGATCAGTTCGATAGCGTCTGCAATATCAAGTAGGGCTACCTCTCCAAAGAAATATTTCTTTGGGAAACGTTTGGTGGAACCTCCGTTAGATGACAGTGACGATCAACCTTTTCCAGAGAGGGTAAAACACTTTCCTTAGAGGAATACATACAGGATAGAAACGCCATAGAGATAGACAAGCCGTGGCATGGTATCAGATGTGTACTACTGTACTACCACTACTA
>Ga0247779_1000251_pt1 | contig 38919 bp, 33 predicted proteins | sample UWRJL221509R5_FD_179925 | JGI IMG/M metagenome (GOLD analysis project Ga0247779, IMG submission 179925) | Plant litter microbial communities from Arlington Agricultural Research Station in Wisconsin, United States - UWRJ-L221-509R-5 | ecosystem: Environmental > Terrestrial > Plant litter >...
TAGAACGCTTCGGCGTCAGTACCCGCGATCGCATCAGCGCCAAGTCCGGGCACCCGCTGCGCGCGCTTGCGGACCGCGTGGCCAACTTGTTCGGCGTCGAGGAATTCGATCTGTACCTTTATCGCGCCCCGGGCGGCACGATCGACGTCGAGTTCAGCGATCCGGTCTCCGTGCTCGTGCCGAGCGGCTTTGCCCAGCTCAGCGAGGGCGAGCAAGTATTTCTATTGGCGCGCGTGATGGCCAATATTTCCCGCAGCCTGCACGCGATCGACAAGCTGTCCGCGGATGCTTTGGCGGTGCTGTTGGCAGCCGCGGCACGCACCGTCGACTCGTCCTTCGCCGCCGGGCTGGCCGACGAGGAGTTCTTGAACAACCACGCGAGGCGCGTGTCGCGCTCGCTACCCTGGCTGGGGCGTGGCGCGGTGGAGGAGGCTGCCCGGGCGTACATTGCCGCTCCGCGTTTGGATCCCGTCGAGTGGTTGTTCCGAGCCCGGCTCGGCGCGCAGCGCGCCGCGCTGATCGTGGCTGATGATTTGCCCGGCAGCATCGGGCTGTTGCGCCGGACCGAGGGCGACCTTTCGGCCCTCACCGGGCCCACGTTGGCTCAGGGTATGCGTGCGGTCCATGACCTGCTGCGCTTTTGGGTCAGCGACTCCGCGCTCGCAGCGCGTCGCAAGCTGGGCACGCTGTAAGCTCAGAATGGGCTCGCGGCGCGCTCGCCGAGCAGCCCTTCGAGCGAGGTCCACAACGCACGCACGCTCTGAAAGCGATCGTTCGGCTCGATTGCCAGCGCCTTCTCCACCCAGACGTCGACGGCGCGCGGCAAGCTCGGCCGGAGCGCGTGCAGGCTGGGGCGTTCGCCTTTCATCGCCCAGGCGCACACGTCCAGCAGGTTGCCTTTGGGCGCGGGTGTTCGCCCGCTCAACGCGCGAAATACCAGGACGCCGAGGGAGTACACGTCGATGCGGTGGTCGAGGATGCTGGAGATGCCTTTCCAGGCTTCGGGTGAGATGTAGCTGGGCGTGCCGGCGACCATGCCGTCCGCTGTGAGCGTGCTCGCGTCCAGCATCTTGGCCAAGCCGAAGTCGAGCAAGCGCACCCCGCCGCCGCGCGTGGCATCGACGATGAACACGTTGCTCGGCTTCAGATCGCGATGCACGATGCCCTTTTGATGCGCCGCCTCGAGCGTATCCACGATCGGGCGCAAAATTTCCAAAAGTTTCGGCTTTTTGAGGCGGCCGCCGACGCGCTCGGCCTCGCGCATGTATTCCTCGAAGTCTTTGCCGAGCAAGACCTCCATCACCAGGTACAGAGTCCCGTCTTGAGCGACGTTCAGGCCGTGGACATAGACGGCGCTGGTGCCGCGCAGGCTTGCCATGGCCAGCGCTTCTCGCTCGAGGCGCCGGGTGTATTCGGGGTCGAGTGATTTACCGTCGCCCAAAAGCTTGAGCGCGACCTCCTCACGCGTCTCGAGATCGCGTGCCCGGTACACGATGCCATGTGCGCCCGCGCCCAGCTTGTCCAAGATCCGGTAACGGTTGTTGACGACATCGCCGGGTCCGAAAGCCATGGGATGATCGGCAAGAGTAGCCCAAGAGGGTACTCTCCGCCTACCGCTTGTGCCAGACTCGCCGGGCGCATCGCTCGCGTCACGCGCATCGCTCAACGCCCTATGGATTTCAAAGCACTACTTGGTCGCGCGACCACGCTCGCCGTGCGGCGCTTCACGCCCTCGGGAGCGTTTTTGGCTGACCCCGCGGACACCGCCGAGGATGCAGCGTGCTTGCTGCTGATCGGCTCGGAAATCCCGCTCGGAGCCCAAGTCGGGGACCTGCTCGACGTGTTCGTGTACCTCGACTCCGAGGACCGCCCACTCGCCACCACGCGCACGCCGAAGCTGAGCTTGGGCGAGGTCTGTTTCCTGCGTGTGACCAGCTGCACGAGCTTCGGCGCCTTCGTCGATTGGGGTCTGGCCAAGGAATTGCTCGTGCCGTTCAAGGAGCAAACGCGCGAGCTGCATGTGGGGTCGCGTGAGCCAATCGGCGTCTATCTGGACGATTCGGGCCGCCTTGCCGGCACGATGCGCGTCGCGGAGCTACTCGATCTCGAGCCCAGCAACTTCAGCGAGGACCAATGGCTGGAGGGTGAGGCCTGGCGCAACGATCCGGAGGTGGGGCTGTTCGCGATCCTGGAGCGCCGCTTTCTGGGGATGGTGCCTGCGTCCGAACCGCACCGTTTGACGCGGGGGCAGGCCGCGCGCTTTCGCGTGAGCCATTTGCACGCCGACGGGAAAGTCGAGCTCTCGCTGCGCGGCCACGCCCACGAAGAGCTGGAAAATGACGCTGAAACCGTGCTGCGCATCATTGCCAAGCCGGGCGCGCTGCCGGTCTCTGACCGTTCGTCGCCCGAACAGCTGCGGGAGCTGTTTGGCCTGAGCAAAAAGGCCTTCAAACGCGCGGTCGGGCGCTTGCTCAAGCAGGGGTTGGTCGCGCTCGACGCGCAGGGCAACCTGGTCAAAATCCGCGGCCAAGACTGACGGCGCGCGCTTCGGCCGGCGCCCGCGGCACCGCGCTCACGGGCGTGGCTGGCGGAAGCACCAGACCATCTGGTCGTTGGCAGGGTTGGTCGTCGAGGCCGCCATTTCCCAACCCCGCATGCCCGCGGCGTTGGCTTTGAAGTTCACGTCGTCGACGCCGCCCGCTTCGAAGCAGAAATACGACCAGCGCTGCTCGACCACCGCCGCGGCCTCGGCCTTGGGCACGCCATAGCGAGTCGAGCTTGCGACGCAGCCGACGATGAACGCGAGAGAAACACTGACCCCAATCAAAAATCCGCGCATCCGTGCATCCTCGAACCAGCGGGCCGCGGACCACCAGGAGTTTTTTCTGGGCCGGGGTAGGACAAGCGCCGGCGGCACCGGTTTTGTCACTCGTTCCTCTTGCATCTTGCCGCCCCGCTGAGGTAGACCCGGCGCGCCAGTTGGGACCTGATCGGCTTCGCGGCCGACCCCTGGTGATACGATACGAGTTACGGAAACGAGCGAGTGCCTGGGTTCTTGGGCCGATCCAAGAATGCCGACGTGGCGGAATTGGCAGACGCACGTGGTTCAGGTCCACGCGATCGCAAGGTCGTGGGGGTTCAAGTCCCTCCGTCGGCACTCGATACACAAAAAGCAGAAGGCCGAGCAGGGTAACCGGCTCGGCCTTCTGGCTTTGTGACGCGGGGAAGAGACGACCAGCTCAGCGAGCGCGCTTCTCGCCGCCCGGGGGCGGTAGAGGAGGCGGTACGCTCGCGCCGCCCGCGCCGGTCGGGCGTGGCAGGGGTGGCGGCGCGGAGCCGGCGCCGCGGCGCGCTCCGGTTGGCGGTGGTAGCGGGGCGTTCGAGGGCGGCGGGCGCAGTGAGGGATGCGCTTGCTCGTAGCGGTGGCGCTCCTCGAACAAAACCACCTTGATCAGCGAGTCCACGTCGGCATCCCGGATCACCGGGTCGTTGATGTCGATGCTCGGATCCAAGAGCTCGATCAACGCGAGCAGGGCGCTCGACATTTGTGTCGGATTGGGAAACGACTCTCGGATGCACAGCTCGCGCGCTTCGTCGGTCGAGGCGCTCAGCAGCTCCGCATACATCGACTCGATCGAGAGCAGCACGGGCGTGGTCAGGGCCTCGTGGTGAGGTGGTAAGCGGCTGATGGCTGCCAGCTTCTCCAGCACGCGACGGCGCGCTTCCTCTTCCGGGGCGGGTCGCTGCGCGTTCTCAATCAGCTTGTCCACGTCGTCTTCAGCGGCGGTCATGTCCGGCAGGCTGTCCTCCGGCTTGCGCGGTGCGCCGCTCGGCGGCCTCGGCGGCGGTACGGACTTGCGAGCGTCTGCGCTCGGCTCGTCCTTGCTGGGCGACGCTGCGCCGCGATTCACCTGAGCCGTGGGGGTCGAAGGGGGCTTGGCGTCAATCGGTGCGGGCGTGGCCAGGAACCCGGCTGGCTTCGCGATGCGCTCGACGATCACCGACTTCCAGACGTGCTCGAGCGGCACGTAACCCACGACTTGCGCCAAGGACACGCTTTCGAGCAGGGCCTCTTCGGTCAGCGGCTTGCGCTCGCGTCCGAGCTTCAGCGCATGGGCCACCAACTTCTGCAATTCCTTGTGCGGCAGGCGCGTGGACAGCATCTCGAAGGTGATGCCGTCGGCGATATCCGCCAGCGAGATCAAATCTTCGCGCAGTGCGTTCTCGAGCGTGAAGGTCATGCGGCCGATCGCGCGTTCGCGATTCGCCTCCGCATTGAGCGTGGACCAGAACTCGTCCTCCACCAGGAACGACCAGAGGCGGGGAGCTTCCAGGTAGCGGACGCGGTCGTCGGCTGGGAACAGCTCCAAGATCGACGCGGCGTCGGTCAACCCTTCTTCGATGGCGATACGCAAGTCTTCGGCACCGGAGGTGGTCGACTTTTTGATCGCGATTTTCTGGTGGACGCCGGCGGCCTTGACCAAGATTTCGGCGCGCAGCTCGTGAGCCGACTCGAGCGCTATCATCAGGTCGAGGGGCTTGAAGTGTCTCAAGAAATCGTCGGCAGTGCGAAAGCCTTGGGCCAACACGTGGGCGAGGGCTTGGGCGAGAAAGCGTTCAGCTCCAGTCTTTAGGGAGGACTTGAATGCAAATGCGGTGTCGGTCGAGGTTTTCCCCATGGGTGATGGGGGCATCGTAAGGGCATTTGCGCGCCTTACATCAGACCTTTTTGTAGGTCTTACGTGATCTGCCCCGGCTAGAACTTTGTGCGTTCAGGCCATGGATGCGTGCGGCGGCTTCCGCGGCCGCGTCATCGAACCGATCGAGCGCTTGGCTGCGCTGCGCGGGTGGTAACCGCGTCCCGACGAAGAGCTCGTTGGGACGGACCGACAGCGCTTGGGCGAGCTTCGCAAACAGGCTGGGATCGAGCTGGCCAGTGGCGTTAAGCAGCAGGCTGCCATCTAAGGCGAGCGCCAGGGGCGGCGCTGAGTGAGTCCGTTTCTTAGACATGTGCCGTTGCTCTTGCGAAGCTCGTGCCAGCTAAAAATGCGGGAAATATGGGGGTTGGCCGTCTCGAAACGAGATGTTTGTCTCGACTTCGCCGTCTCGTCCGCGAGGCCGGCTCGGCGCGCCGCCGGTCCCTGGCCGGCTTTTTCGCCGCTCTCCGGCGGCCCGTCCGCTGCCTGGGCCTGAGTCGGCTATCCTTCAGCGGTGAGCTCCGACAACATTCCGAAGTCCGGCGGCGCGGCGGGCATCGCGCTGACGGCGATGCAAGTGGATGTCACGACCCGCCTGGGCGCGCAGGAGCCGGCCACCGCCACCGGTTTTCCGACCCTGGACCGCATGCTCCACGGCGGGCTCCGCAGCGGGACGGTGTTGGCGATCGCCGGCGCCCCCGGGGTGGGGCGCACCGCCCTTTCGCTCTTGATTGGCTATATGGCTGCGCGGGCGAAAGCCGGCGTGGTGTTCGCCAGTGCCTCCCTCGACGCCACCGAGATCATGGCTCGCCTCACGGCGCGCGCCCTGTACCGAGAGTACCCGGAGGTGCACACCCCTTACGGCATGATCTGGTCGGGTCGGGCTTGGCAGGACGCGAACACCCACCGCGCGGTCGCCGACTCCGTGGAAACCGTGGTCAAGAAGGTGGGGGCGCAGCTCCACCTGTACCGCGCCCGCGGACTCGAATCGACGCAATCACTCGCCGAGTGCGCGGCCCAGCAATGGTCGCGCCACGAACGCGCGGCGCTGGTGGTCGATGACATCGAGGCCTTTTCGGCGACGGGCGGCGGCTCGGTCACGCTGGCCAGCGCGGCCAACAGCAGCCTGGAAGGGCGCGTCACCGCCGTCGCCTACGATTTGCGACGGATTGCCGAGCAGGGCTGCGCCGTCGTCTTCACCACGCTGTCGCGGCACGCCGAGCTGGTTGCGCCCGCGGTCACGCTCGCGGGCGAATTGCGCCCGCTTGGGGAGCCGCCCGCGGCCGACGGCGCGCGCGCGATGGAGCTCTTCGTGTACAAAAATCGTGTCGGCGAGACCGGCAGCGTGCCGCTTCGCTTCATTCCTGGAGCGGGCCTGTTCGAGCAATCCCAGCGCCGCCCGTGACGCCGGTTGGGCGCGCTTCGCGCTTCATCCTGCATGCGGACATGGACGCTTTCTACGCGTCGATCGAGCAGCGCGATCACCCCGAGCTGCGCGGGCGGCCCGTGATCGTCGGAGCCAACTCAGCGCGAGGTGTGGTCTCCGCGGCTTCCTATGAAGCGCGCAAGTACGGAGTGCGTTCAGCGATGCCCGGCTTCCGCGCGCGTGCCCTGTGTCCCGAGGGCGTATTCGTGGCGCCCAACATGGCGCGCTACGCCGAGGTCTCCGAGCAAGTGCACGCGGTCTTCGCGGAGTTCACGCCCGAGATCGAACCGCTCGCGCTCGACGAGGCGTTCCTCGACATCACCGGCTCGGAGCGCTTGTTCGGGGGACCGCTCGCGCTCGCGACCCAGCTGAAACAGCGCGTCCGAGAGCAGACCGAGCTGACGGTGACGGTGGCCGTGGCACCCAACAAGCTGGTCGCCAAGATTGCCTGCACCTTGGCCAAACCCGATGGCTTGCGCGTGGTCGCGGCTGACGACGTGACTGCTTTGCTCGCGCCTTTGCCCGTCCGTCGGCTGTGGGGTGTCGGTCCCGTCCTGGCCCAGAGGCTTGCGCGCCTGGGGCTGCAAACCTTGGGCGATTTGGTCGCCTACGACGCGCATCAGCTGGCTCGCGAGCTCGGCGATCGGGCGGCTGAGTTGCAGGCGTTGGCGGCGGGCCACGACACGCGGCCGGTCGTGTCGGCGCGCGCCGCGAAGTCGATCGGCGAGGAGAGCACGTTCGAGGTGAACATCAGCGCGCGCGAAACGGTGAGCGCCGCGCTCACCGCGCACGCCGATGAAGTCGCTCGGCGCTTGCGACGCGCAGGCTACGTGGGCCACACGATCACGCTCAAAATCAAGCTGGGTCAGTCGCGCTCTCGTCGCGCAGCCCGCATTCCGGGCGAGGACGGCGAGGAACCCGTGTACCCCCTGCTCACGCGCGCCAAGACGCTCCGGCTGCCGACCGACGACGGCCGCGTCATCCGTGAGGTCGTGCTCGAGCTGTGGGACGCGGCCAAGATCCTGGAACCGGTGCGCTTGCTCGGCGTGTCTGTCTCACAGCTCGCCACCTCGCAGCAGACCCAGCTCGACCTGTTCAGCAAGGCGGCGTCGCCAAAACGTCAGCTCGGGGCGGCGCTCGACGCGATCCGCGAGCGCTTTGGACGGGACGCGATTGGCCCCGCCGTCGGTCGCTTCGACAAAGTGACACCCAGCATGCGAAAAAAACGCGGCGAGTGAAGCCGGACGCGAAAAATCGGCTGACGGGCCGTGTCAGCGCAGGAAATGCGTGTGATCTTCACCAGTTAATAAAAAAGCTGTGCCACACGCCCATGCCCCGACCCGCCCCTACGCGGGCTTACACGCCTAGTTTGGGCAGAAACCGCTGCGTCATAGGATTGCAATGGGAATCAAGCGGTTGTAAGAGGCTGCCACCATGACACGAAAGTCGGGGTTCATGGTGGTTGGTGTGGGTTTCAGACTTGCACCGATTTGGGATTGCTTAATAGTTCTTAGGACTTAGCTGGTTGCTTACGTATCGTTGTCAATTTGGCACGCTACGTGCTTAGGGCCAGCGGGCGATCTAGCCCCACGTGTTTCGTGACTAACCTAGGTTATTTCGGAGGAATGTATATGAAGAAGCTAACTGGCTTGCTCGCAGTGGTCGCGCTCGGCGCGGGCATCGCGTTGGTGGGATGCGGCAGCGATGACGACTCGGGCGGCCCCTCGGGCGGCGCAGCTGGCAAGGCTGGCGGCGGCGGCGGTGCTGGCAAGGCTGGCGGCGGCGGTGCTGGCAAGTCCGGCGGCGGCGGCGCGGCCGGTGAAGTCGGTCAAGGCGGCGCTGCTGGCTCGGTAGAGCCCGTCGGCGGTGCTGGCGGTGAGCTCGGTGTCGCTGGCGACACGGGCGACTCCGGCGCTGGTGGTGCTCCCGAAGCAGCCGGTACCGGCGGCGCGGCCTGAGTGCCCCCGTTCTTCGGCTCGGTGCGTACGCGCTGAGCCGCAGAACAAGCCATTTGCAGAAGCATCGGCGCGGCAGGTTCCGGACCTGACGCGCCGATGTGTTTTGTGACTGACGATCGAGCGCGCTAGGCTCGTGCTCACCATGATGAGCACGAGCCTAGCGCAGCTGAATCGTCGCGGGTCGTTGACCCTGCTCGCGGCCTCGCTGCTAGCGACGGCCTGCGCCGCGCGCTTCGATCCCGCGCATTTCGAAGGCACACGCGAAGCGCGGCGCGCTGAGCCCGAAGCGTTGTTCGAGCTGGGCGCGCGGACGAGTGAGCTCGAAACACTGGGTACCGTGCGCGCCCGCTGCACGCGGAAGCCTGGCTTTCGTCGCCTCGAGGGTGAAACCCTCAGTGATTTGGATTGCAGCAACGAACGGCTGCGCCTGGCCCTGCGTGAATCAGCGGCGAGCGCTGGCGGGGAAGCGCTGCTCGGTACTGCGTGCGCCGTGCGACGCTTGGGCACGAGCGAAGCGCACGAGCTGTCGTGCGCCGCCGAAGTCGCTCGCTATCGCAGCGCTGCTTCGGCCAACCCGCGGCCGCTGAGCGCGCCTCGCTCATTTCCGCCAGGCAGGCCGGCGCCGAGCCCGAGCGACGTCGCGCGCATCGATGAGCCCGATGCGTCGCTGGCTTTCCGGATTTGCTTGAACTTCGAGCCTGCGGTGACGAGCTTCGAGGGCCCGCCCCGTCCTTCCGCGGACGTTCACGAGCTTTCGCTGATGCCGCTGTCCCACGTGCGCTTGGGCGATTTGACTGCCAATTGCGCAGACGACTGCGATGAACGCGCGCTGCGCTTCGGGGTGCTGATTGCGGCCGGGCGCCTGGGCGCCCCCGACGTGGTGGGCGTGCGCTGTTTTCGAACGGCTCACGGCAATTCGTGCGTCGGAACGTTGGCCGCGCCCGAGCGCAACGAATAGCTCACTCGCTCTGCCAGTCGAAGCGCGTGGGCACCGCGATCGCGTCCAAAAGGCTCAAGCGAACCGGGCACTGCTCCGCCGTGCGCTCGAGCTCGGCGCGCGCCCCTGCGACACTCAGCGTAACCGGCGGCGGAAAGGTGATTTCGACGGCCAGCTCGGCGATGCGCCGCGGCAGACTCGGGGTCATGGTCTTTTTCACGTGCACGCGCGTGCCTTCCAGCTGAAAGCCGCGCTTTTTGGCCAAGATCCCGAGCACGGTCAGCATGCAGGTGCCGAGGCCCGTGGCCACGAGGTCGGTCGGGGAGAACGAGGCGCCGAGCCCCTGATTGTCGACCGGCGCGTCCGTGACCAGCACCGCGCCGGACGGACCGTGCTGGGCGCTGCAATGTAGCTCTCCCTCATATTTGGCGTAGATGTCGACCACTCTCGGTGCTCCTCGCGTGCCTCGCGACAATTCGCTGCTTCAGGTAGAGATTCTGGCAAACTCCCGCCCGACCGCCCATGGAAATCATGCTTTTGCGTCACGGCGAGAGTGAAGGCAACGCCCAAAGCCGCATGCAAGGCCAACGCGACTACCCGCTCAGTGCGCTCGGTCGCGAGCAAGCTGCGCGCGCAGCGGCCTTCATCGCGCAAAGCGGCCTCACGCTGAACGCCGTCTATAGCTCGCCGCTCAAGCGTGCCTTCGAGACGGCCAGCATCCTGGCCGATACGGGCATTCGTCCGAGCGCGCGGGTCGACGAAGATCTGCCCGAGATCGCGGCCGGCACTTTGGAGGGTTTGAACGAGGCCGAGATCCGCGAGGCGCACCCGGAGTTCATGCACCGCCCGCTGGGCGAGACCGGCGATTTCGCGGCCTACGGTGGTGAAAGCTACGCGGACGTGCAAGCCCGCCTGACGCGCTTGATGGCGCGACTCGAAGCGCGCCATCGAGTGGCCGAAGAGCGCGTACTTTTGGTCGGCCACGGCGGCTTTCACTACCAGTTGGTCAAGGCGCTTTTGTGCGAGCCGATCCCGCGTGTCTGCATCCTCAAGTTCGGCAACTGCACGGTATCGCTGCTGCGCATGCGCGAGCGGCGCGGGCTGTACATGGGCGAGCTGGTGTTCCACGTGCCGGTCGAGCTGATGGGTGGCACTTCCGGAGACGGCGCGGGGCGTTTTTTCCGGTGAGCACGCTCACGCTGAGCTTTGCCGCGGGCACGCTCGAGCTACGCGGCACGCTGCCCGACGGGCTGAGCCTGGCGCCCCACGCCAAGTGGGACGCCCGCAGTCGTTGTTTTCGTGCGCCGGCGCTGGCCTATGCCGAGCTCGTGCGGCTGCTGCACCGCGAAGGGGCGGCGTACGATGACCAAGCCCGGGCCTATGTGGAGCTCGAACGAGGGCTCAGTATCGTGCGTGAAGCTCGGCCATTTCAGACGGAAGCGCTGCGCGCTTGGCGTGAGGCCAAGGGGCGAGGCGTCGTGGTTTTGCCGACCGGCGCGGGCAAGAGCCACGTCGCGCTGCTGGCCATCGACGATAAAAGGCGTAGCGCGCTGGTGGTCGCGCCGACGCTCGACCTGGTCCGGCAATGGTACGATCTCTTGCGCACCAGCTTCGCCTGTGAGGTCGGCGTCGTTGGCGGCGGCAGCTACGAAATCAAGCCGCTGACCGTGACCACGTACGACTCGGCGTGCTTGCATATGGACCATTTCGGGGCCCGCTTCGGCTTGATCGTATTCGACGAGTGCCACCACTTGCCGGGGCCGAGCTATGCGTTGGCCGCCGAGCTGTGCTTGGCGCCATTCCGACTCGGCCTGAGCGCGACGCCCGAACGGGCGGATGGCGGCGACGCCAAGCTGCTGCACTTGATTGGCCCGACGGTGTTCCGGAAGGACATCGTGGAGATGACTGGACCCTATCTGGCGGAGTACGAAACAGTACGCGTCGAGGTCGATCTGAGCCCGGAGGAGCGCGCCGAATACGAGCTGGAGCGCGCCATTTATCTGGATTTCGTGCGCGGCCAAGGCATTCGCATGGGCAGCCCGCGCGGCTGGAACGATTTCATCATGCGTTCGGCGCGCAGCGTCGTCGGCCAGCGCGCGATGCGCGCCTATCGTCGGCAGCGCGAGCTAGCGCTCGGGGCGCGGGCCAAGCTCGACTACATCGAGCGCTTGCTGGAAGCGCACCGCAACGAGAAAGCGCTGATTTTCACGCAAGACAACGCGACGGCCTACGCCATCTCCAAGCGCTTCCTGCTGCCCATCATCACCCATCAGACCAAGGTCAAAGAACGCAGTGAAATCTTGGAGCGCTTTGCCGACGGTCGCTATCGAGCGATCGCTACCTCCAAGGTGCTGAACGAAGGGGTAGACGTGCCCGATGCCAGCGTCGCGATCATCATCAGCGGCAGCGGCTCGGTGCGCGAGCACGTGCAGCGCCTGGGCCGAATCTTGCGCCGCCAGGGCGATAAATTCGCAACGCTTTACGAGCTGGTCTCGCGCAAGACCGGTGAGGTGTACACGAGCGACCGCCGCCGTGAGCACGCGGCCTACGGGGGAGGTTGAGTGATCGGCCCAGACCTCGTCCGCGTCAGAAAGAAAAACGGCGCGCTGTTGCTGACCAAGCCCTCGGCTGACGGGCTGCTGCGTGCGCGCGCGCTCGCCGAGCAGGTGCTGCTGGTGCTAGCCAGCTCGGTGAACGAGTCACGGCTCCTGGTCGAAGAGGCGCTGAACGAGCTGGAGAGCAGTCCCCAAGAGAAAAAGTTGCTGCTAGCCTTGCGCAAGCTTTCACTCGACGACAGCGTGTTCGACGCCAACACGGCGCTCGATGCACCAGCCCTGCGTCGGGAAGTGTTCACGCGCGCTGCCAGCGCGCGCACGGCTCTGGCCATCGGCGCTCGTTTCGAACGCGATTTGGTGCTCGCCGAGAGCGCAGCCGCGCTGGGCATCAGCCCCGAGGTCCTCGAGGCAGGGCTGTACTCCGATCTGCGCAGTGCCGAGCGATTGCTCAAAGCCCCGCCCTACGACGCCGACGGCTTGCTCGCTCGGCATGCGCGCGCCGAGGTGCAAGCCGTGCTGCTGTGCTCGGTGCGGGTGGTGGTCGATGTCCTGTGCGCGAGCCCCGATCAATATCGCGCCCTGTTTCACAAGTTGAAGTTCAGGCAGCTGTTGTTCTGCATGTCGGCGCGTCCGAGTGGCGGCTATCGGATCGAGATCGACGGTCCGTACAGCTTGTTCGAGTCCGTGACCAAATACGGCCTCGAGCTCGCGCTGCTACTGCCAGCACTGGAAGCCTGTGACAGCGTGAAGCTCACGGCCGACCTCCGCTGGGGAAAAAAGCGCGACCCGCTCACGTTCTCCCTGGAGCTGACGCAGGCTACCGCGGCCCCGCCGAGCCCTCCGCGCGACGACGTCCAGGCACTGCTCGATGCCTTCCGGGAGAACGAAACCTTTCGTGCCGAGCTCGCCCAGGAGGTGCTGGAGTTGCCAGGCATCGGCCTGTGCGTGCCGGATCTGTGCTTCACGCACCAGGGCACGGGCGAGCTCGTCTTGTGCGAGGTGCTCGGCTTCTGGAATCGCGCCGCAGTCTGGCGCCGCATCGAGCTCGTGGAGCAGGGCCTCGCGAGCAAGATTGTGTTCGTGGTCAGCGCTCGCTTGCGCGTGAGCGAGGAGGCGCTCGACGGCGCGGATTCGGCCGCGCTCTACGTGTACAAAGGCGCGATCAATGCCAAGGCGCTGCAACGCAAGCTCGAGCAGCTCGCGGCCGCACCCAGCGCGGCCCCGCGCGCCCCGCGCAACGCCGCCGCCTCGCGCGCCCCGCGCGGTGCCGCCGCCCCGCGTAGCGCCGCCGCCCCCCGCGCAACTTCGCGCGCCGCCCGAAAGAAGTGAGCCGAGGCCCATGCGCTCGACGACACCGCACGATTTGAGCGGACACTGTCCGCGCTGCTGCCTCAAGCTCGAGATTTGCGTGTGCAGCGTGCTTCCGCGCGTCGTTGCGCGTACCGAGATCGTGCTGATCCGGCACGTGACTGAACGGCTCATGACCAGCAATACCGGGCGCTTCGCTGCGCTTGCGCTGTCGAAGTCGCACATCCTCACCTACGGCGGCGGAGAGACATTCGACGCCGGGCCGCTCTCTGCCCCAAACACCGCGCTCCTCTATTGCAGCGGGCCGCCGCGGCCATTGCCCTTCATCCCCGAGCGCTTGATCGTGCTCGACGGCAGCTTTCGACAGGCCAGGCGCATGTACAAACGGGTGCCCCAACTGCGGGAGCTGCCCGAGCTCAGCCTGCCCGCACCCAAGGTCACGCCCACGCGGCTTCGCCGGCCGACTCAGCCCGAAGGCATGTCGACGATCGAGGCGATCGCCGCCGCGTTGTCGGCTCTGGAGGGGCCGGAGCTTGCGGCGCCGCTCTGGGCGCTGCACGCAGAACTGGTTAGCCGCGCCGACCGCATGCGCGGGCGCAAACGCGAGATCGTCGCCTCCGGCCCATAAAACCGAGTAAAATCCGCGCCGGCCCAAAACGGGCCATCCGGCCGCTGGAGTCCGGCCGGCCGCCGCAGGCACGAAATTTTATGCAACAAAGGCGCGACAATCGCCGGCGAATGCGGTAGGAACCGGCCCTCAAAAGTTACTTGGTCCGGGTAGCTCAGTCGGTAGAGCAGTGGATTGAAAATCCACGTGTCGTCAGTTCAATTCTGACCCTGGACACCACAAAAAACGCCCTGTGCGTTGGGGTACGAAGTCCGGCGCACTCTCTGCCGAGCGCCCCACAGAGGCTGCGGCAAGCCCACTTATTCTCGCTGATCGGGCCATTTGCCTTCAGTCAACGCCGAGCCGTTCGCATACTACGGCATGCTTCGCACCGCTCCGCGCTGGGTTCTGCTCCTCGGTTCTGCCGCTCTGTTCGGCGCGTGCGGGGGCAATCCCGCTGTCAACAAACAGCCAGATCCGTTCGACGCCGGAGGTAACGGTGCTCAGGGCGGCGGCTCAGCCGCCGGTTCGAACGGTGACAACGGCGGCGGCTTCATCATCGGCATTGGTGACGGAGGCGAATCCGACGGCGTCAGCGAGACGTTGACCGTGAGGGCGGACAGCTCGACGGTCACGGTGAACCTCGGTGACGCTTTGCCAGAGGTGGCCGTGACGGCGCTTCTGGGAGGCGTTCCCGCCAAGGTGGCTTGGAGCGTCGACCGCGGCGATCTTGCCAGCATCAGTCCGGGCGTCGGCTCCGAAACGACGTTCGTTCCCACGGGCAATGCCGCCGGCGTCGTCACCGTGACCGCGTCGGTTGGCAAGCAGCAAGCCCAGGTCGCGATCACGGTTCAGATCCAGGGCTCGCAGAACGGCGCGGACAAGAGCATTCCCGGGCAGGCCATGCAGATCCCGAGCACCGTGGCCAAGCTGACCGAAGGCGGTGGGCCGGGCGGGGTAGGCGGGCAAGGGCTCGGCGCTGCGATTGCGGACAAGGCAGTCCTCAAGGCACTCGACGCTCCGGGCTCGGATGGCAGCGATTTGGGCCTGAAGCTCGTCTATCCCTACGACGGCACGGTGTTCCCACGCGGCGTGCTCGCTCCGCTGGTCGCCTGGGATTGGAGTCGCGGCGACGCCGACGCGGTCAAGATCCAGCTTTCGACGCAAAGCGGTTCGTTCAGTTGGTCGGGTAGCTTTGGTCGGCCGGCGATCTTGGCTGACACCGCCGGCCCGTTCGTTCAACACCCGATCCCTCAGGACGTGTGGGAAAAGGCTTCCAACAGCGCTTCGGGCAAGGCAGACCCACTGACGCTTTCGCTCACGGTCGCCAGCGGAAAGCAAGCTTACGGGCCGATCGAGCAACACTGGGTGATTGCCGACGCGCGCCTGTCCGGCATCATCTACTACAACTCCTACGGCACTCAGCTGGCCAAAAACTATTCGGGGGCCGTGGCGGGTGACGGAAAGTTTGGTGGAGCCACACTCGGCATCCGCGTGGGCGACGCTGACCCGAAACTAGTGGCTGGCAGTGACGGGAGCGAGGCCAACTGTCGCGTCTGTCATTCGGTTTCTGCCGATGGCTCACGGCTGGTCAGCGCGAACCAAAATGGGGCTACCTCGTCGTACGAGCTCAACGTGAACGGCAACGTCGACCAGACGGTGATGGGCGTCTATGCGGAGTTTCCGGGCATGTACCCCGACGGGAGCTTGGCGCTCTCCGGCACCGGTCAAGTCCTGGAGTTGCCGGCGGCGGCCGCCGCAGTCATCCCGACGGGCCTGAGCAATATCGCGACCAACATCGGCACGCCGATGTTTTCGCCGGACGGAAAGCGAGTCGCGTTCAATCCCGTGAGCAGCGCGACGCTCGACAACCCGAAGCAGAAGCTGGTCGTCGTCGACTTCGACCGTCAGAAGCTCGAGTTTTCGAATCCGTTCACCGCCGTCGACTACACGGGCCAGCCTGCAGAAACGCGCCCGGGTTGGCCGGCGTTCTTCCCGGACGGCAAGTCGATCGTCTATCACCATCAGACGAAGGCCGGCTTCGACGACAACAATCGCCCGGATCTGCGGACGCGAAAGGGCGCCCTCGCGCGCCTCTATTGGAACGGCTTGAGCGGAACCGAAACCTCGACTGCCTTGGATCGCCTGAATGGCTTCGATGAGCACGGCGTCTCCTACTTGGCGCCCCTGAGCGCCCCGGTCAGCCTCACCTGTAAGGGGGACGGCACGACCGTGGGGGACATCCAAACCAGTCACGAGAGCGACGTCGATCTGAACTACGAGCCCACGGTGAATCCCGTCGCCGGCGGCGGCTACGCTTGGGTGGTGTTCACGAGCCGTCGGCGCTACGCGCATGTCGCCACCATTCCGCCGTTTTGTAGCGATCCGCGCGGCGTCAATCTGATCGAGAACATCACGCCCAAGAAGCTGTGGGTCGCCGCGATCGATCTCGACGCCAAGCCGGGCAAGGATGCCAGTCATCCCGCCTTCTATCTACCCGGGCAGGAGCTCTTGGCCGGCAACTCGCGAGGCTTTTGGGTGCTCGACCCCTGCCGCGCGGACGGTACTTCCTGCGCGACGGGCGACCAGTGCTGCAATGGCTTCTGCCAGCCCGACGCAGACACTGGCGCGCTCGTGTGCGGCGCGCAACCGCCGCAATACTCGTGCTCGGGAGTGCAGGAGAAATGCACCACGAGCACCGACTGCTGCGATGCAAAACACAGTTGTATCGGCGGGTTCTGCGGGCCGGTCGTGCCGAAGTGAGCTCGGCTCAGGCGACTTCCAGAATCCGTCCAACCGGGGGCAGGGGAGCGCGCCCGCCGAACAAGCGCAGGCCGAAACAGCGGCGCTCGCCGTCATTGGGCTGACCCCAGATCTCTTCGTGGGCAATGTGCTCGAGCACGACGAAGATTTGACCTGTGTCTTCGTCGCGCGCCCATGAGATGTCCTCTGGGCTTTCACCGGAGCAAACCATCACGCAGTGGTCGTCGTGCAGGTGTCCTTCGACGCGAATCTTCGACATTCTTCGTATCTATCGAGCCTGAGCGACAAGGGTCAACTTCTCGCAATAATTCTGTGGGCGGGTGTGGGCGTACCTGAACTTAGCCGCGCACAGCCGTGCGAGGGTATGATTTGCGGGTGGTCGGTTCATCTCCCGGGCTGCAGCAGAATCCGTATGCATCCGAAGCGTACCTGCATCAGCTCTTACATAAGGCCAAGGCGGCAGGCGCCCGTGACGTTCATTTGAAGGTGGGCCAGCCGCCAGGCGCGCGCGTCCGAGGCTCGCTGGTGTTCTTTCGGCTCGACAAGATCCGCCCGGAGGACACCGAGGCCGTGGTCAGGCACCTGATCCGCGATCCGGCGATCGCGTCGAACCTGGCGGCGTTGCGTGAGTACGACACGTCCTACGAAGTGCACGGGATCGGGCGCTTTCGCGTGAACGTGTACCGTCAGCGCGCGACGCTCGCGGTGGTGATGCGCGTGATTCCGCATCAGGTGCCGAGTCTCGAGTCGCTGGGCGCGCCCGCAGCGTGTCGCGCGCTGGCCGACAAAGACCGCGGCCTCGTGTTGTGCGTCGGAGCTGCCGGCAACGGCAAGACCAGCACCCTAGCGGCCATGCTCGATTACATGAATCACAACGTCGCCCGCCACATCGTGACCATCGAGGATCCGATCGAATACATTTATACGGACGACAAGTGCTCCATCAGCCAGCGCGAGATTGGCTACGATACGCACAGCTTCGCCAGCGCGTTGCGCGCCGCCTTGCGCCAAGATCCCGACGTGATTCAAGTAGGTGAGATCCGCGACGCGGAGACGATGGACATCGCGCTCAAGGCCGCGGAGACCGGCCACCTCGTGCTCTCCACGCTGCATACGCCGGACGTGGCGCGCACCATGAATCGCATCATTGCGCTGAGCGAGGGTGACGCCGATGAGCTGCGCGAGCGTCTGGGGGATTCATTGCAAGGCATCATCGCGCAACGGCTGTTGCCCAGGGCGGACGGTCAGGGCATGGCTCTGGCTGCCGAGGTCTTGGTGTCTACGGGCTCGGTGCGCGAAACCATCAAGCGGCCCCTGGGCAATCCCTCGCTCAAAGAGCTGATGGACGGCGGCCAAACGATGTACGGGATGCAAACCTTCGAGGCGCACATCAAAGGGCTGGTTCGGGACGGCATCGTCGAGCGCGAAGTCGGTCGCGCCGCGATGGGCTTCTGACGCGGCTGACGCGCCGAGCAGGCGGCGCGTCGGGCTGCGAACGAACTGACGCAGTGCGAAAGCTCGGCTCAATCTGGACTCCCTGGCCGGTTGACGCTAATACCGCCGCAGAATGTCCGACCTGAGCTCGCCCGTCCGTCACGATTGGTCCTTGCAGCAGATCCGTGAGATTCACGACCTGCCCCTGTTCGAGCTAGTGGACCGCGCGCGCGCCGTGCACTTGGCCTTCCACCAGAAGGAGAAGGTCCAGCTGTGCACGCTGCTCAGCGTGAAGACCGGTGGTTGCCCGGAGGATTGCGCGTATTGCCCGCAGTCGTCACACCACGACACGAAGCTCAAAGGCGAAGCAATGCTCAAGCTCGACGAGGTGATGAGCGCCGCGCGGGCCGCCAAGGAGCATGGCGCGACGCGCTTCTGCATGGGAGCCGCTTGGCGTGAAGTGAAAGACGGCCCCGCCTTCGACCGCGTGCTGGAAATGGTCCGCTCCGTCAAGGGCCTCGGTTTGGAGGCTTGCGTCACGCTCGGCATGTTGAGCGAGGAGCAAGCGGCAAAGCTCAAGGACGCGGGCCTCGACGCGTACAACCACAACCTCGACACTTCGCGCGAAAACTACAAATCGATCATCTCGACTCGTACCTACGACGATCGTCTGAGGACGCTGAAGAACGTGCGCAACGCGGGCATCACCGTGTGCTCGGGCGGTATCATCGGTATGGGCGAGAGCATCGCCGATCGCTGCGGCATGCTGCTAGAGCTGGCGCAGCTCGAACCGCACCCCGAAAGCGTGCCGGTGAACGCGCTGGTCCGGGTCGAGGGCACGCCCCTTGCGGCCTTGCCGCCCATCGATCCGTTGGAGCTGGTGCGCATGGTGGCCACGGCGCGCATCACCATGCCGCGCTCCAAAGTGCGGCTGAGCGCCGGCCGCAGTGATCTTCCGCGCGAGGCCCAGCTGCTGTGCCTGTACGCGGGCGCGAACAGCATTTTCTACGGCGACAAGCTGCTGACCACGCCCAACCCCGACACCAACGCGGACCTGGACTTGATCCGCGCCGCGGGTCTCAGCGCGGAAGCGCCCGCGCCGAGCGCGTAGAGACAGTCCTAGAACCCCGGACCGAGCCCGCCAAGGAGGCGCGAGCAAGCCAAGGCGCGGCGACGAGGCGTACCTGAAAGGTACGTTGAGGAGCGCAACGCAGGATTGCGAAGCGTATCCGCAGGCGGGCGACGGGAGGGGTTTTAGGACTGGCTCCTAGCTCGGGCCAGGCGCCGAGAGCGGCCGCGGCCTAAAAAGGAAACCAGGCCGAGGCCGAACGTCCACAGCGCGAGCGGTCCGCTCGCCGGCGCACTGCCGCCGATGGTCGAAGCGCAACAGCCGTTCTCGGGCTTGCCACACTCTTTGGAAAAGCCATGGCGCGGCTCGCCTGGGGGATTCCCAGGATCCGTCGTGACACGACCGGGCGGCGCCGACGCGCAGATGGCCGCGATGTCGTCGTCCTCTAGCGAGGTCATGCCCGACTGGTAGCTCTGGTACATGGTCGAGGTGCCGATGATCGAATGCGAGAGCCCCAGAAAATGGCCGATCTCGTGGGTCAGCACCGCGTTCAGGTCGTCTTGGTCGGAGCCGGGCTCGCCCTCGCCGATCACGAACTTGGGCGGGGAGCCTGCGGTCTGGTAGCTGTTGATTTCGATGTTTGCGTCGTAGATTTCACCCGTCTCCGGGTTGAAAAAGACGGTCGTCAGCGCGAGCGTCTCGGCGCCCGAGTTCTGGTACGGCCACTCGGCGTCGTGAAACGTGATCACGTTCTGATTCGGCCGGGACTTGTTGTATTCCGGCTTGGCGCAGGCGACTTTGCCGAAGTCTACGAGCGAAATACTCGGATGGTTCCCGTCCTCGTCACAGCTGACGTCCTGCCAGCGTTGGAAGGCTTCGACCACGACCGTGTGCAGCTGATCGTAGCTGATGCCTTGTAACGCGGAGTCATCCTGCTGCACGTCGTACGAAACCACCGGGCTTGCCCAGAACAGAGCCTTGCCGCCTTGGTAGCAGCCGGTCTCCGGATCCTTCAGGCATTCACCCTTCTTTGCGTCACAGGTATAGGTCAGGCAAAAAGCCGAGGAGTGAGCCGAAAGCGCGAAGACGAAGCCTGTGACCGCCGTGCGAAGCAGCCTGCGAAATCCGTTCAATGCCGTGCTCCCAAGATCAAGGCGCGCGCTTCCAGGAACGGCTTGCCCGCCAACTGAGCGACCGCAGAGGCCGAGCCGCCGATCAGGCGCGGCATGTTTCGAGCGAGGCGCAGGCGCGGGACGCCCGCGCTGTCGATCGCGACCGGGTAGTGGCCTTGGGCCATCGCCGTCACGAGCTCGACGCCGCTGTCATCGGACATCAGAAACACCAGCGAAGTTTCGTTCAGCGTGAGCTCCGCTTCACCGTGTACGATTTCGCCCAGATCGCCGACGCGCCCGCCCAGGGTTCGCACCAAGGTCTCCGAATCCCCGCTCGGACCTTGAATCGAGTCATCGATGCGCAGTCGGGAGTAAGTGACGATGTGCCGCGCGCCGCCAACGTCTTCCGAGCGTGCGAAGCTTTCCAGGGTCGTGGCGCGCGCGATGCGCGTGCTGCGCTGCACCAGGCTCACCAAACTGACGGCGCGCGCCGTGGTGGCATGGGCGATGCTGGCCGAAGCCAAGGTTGCCGCAAACGTCCCCATCAACCCCATGCACTGACGACGATTCATTGGATGCAGCAAGTTAGCACACGGATGGCAGCTGGCAGGGCCGGCCCGGCGCTCGGTGCGCCCCACCCGCGGGTGGCAGTCGGGCCCACCCAAGGTCCAGGCAAACCGTCCAATTCCAGGTGATTTGCTGATTGCTTCATTATGCCCCGGGCTGCGCTATAACAACGCCTCGCCCCAGCCCGCCGAGCCGAAGCGCGACCCTGCGACCCACACATATGTCGTCCCCCGCCCCTGAAAGAGCAGCGTTGCTCGAACGTACAGCCCCCGGTCTCGTCGAGGAACTGAAGACCTACTTGGTCCGTCATCGCGTCGCGGTCGAGTCCATGATCAGGCCCGGCGGCCCGGAAGCAGGTCTCGAAGCAGCAGCGCGTTACGCCAAAGCTTTCGACGGCTTGCTCTGCTCGCTGTTCAAGGCGGCCGAGAGCACCATGGTCAAGGCCGGCACTTGGCAGAACGTGGGCCTGGCCGCGGTCGGCAGCTACGGCCGAAATGAGCTCGGATATCACAGTGACCTCGACGTGCGGCTGATTTCGGCGAGCAAACCGGAGAAGGTTCGCGGCGTCGCGGAAGCGCTGCTGTACCCGCTTTGGGACGCAGGTCTCAGCATTGGCCACCAGGTGGTGATGGGCAGCGACCTGCTCGATTTGGCGAAGAACGATCTCCCCACCGCCACCACCCTGCTCGACTGGCGCGTGTTGACCGGTGACCGCACCAGCTCGGAGAAGATGCTGATCCGCGCCTTCGAGGGCATCTTCGGCATCGGCAACATCAAAAAGTTTCTGGATCGCCTGGAAATCAAGGCGCATGAGCGATCGGAACGCTTTGGCGGCTCGGTCTACTTACTCGAGCCCGACGTCAAGAATGGCATCGGCGGTCTGCGTGATTTGGACCTCGCCCACTGGGCTGCCCGAGCCCGTTGGCGCGTGACGGATCTGTCGGAGCTCGTGCGCATCGGTGTCTTGCTGCAACGCGAATGGCAGCAAATCGAAGCCGCGCGCGCGCTCTTGTGGCGCGTCCGCAATCTGCTGCACTTGCAAGCTGGCCGACGCTCGGACCGCTTGAGCTTCGATCGCCAGGAATCGTTGGCGGTCGATCTCGGCTACGGCCCCGGGGGAGCCGGGGTCGAGGCTTTCATGAGCGACTACTACCAGAAGGCGCGCATCATTTCGCAGGCGCGCGAATTGGTGTTGGCTCGCGCGGCCCCACCGCCCAAGCGCCGGCCGCGCGAGACGTCGATCGGCAAGGGCCTGAAGCTGACCAATGACCAGGTTTCGTTCGAAGACGGCGCGGCGCTCGAGCAAGAGCCGGCGCTCGCCCTGCGACTGTACGACGAGGCCGTGCGGCGGGATCTGCCGGTCTACGGGTTTGCCCGGGATTTAGTGGCCCGCGCCGTGACTTCGCCCAGCTTTTGTGAGCGCCTGCGCCAGAGTGAAGAGGCGGCGCGCTTGTTCGTGCGCCTGGTGACCGTGATTCAGCGCACGAAGCTGCGCGACGAATCGGTGGTCAAGGACCTGCACGATGTCGGCCTGCTCGTGGCCATGGTGCCCGAGTTTGCGCCAGTCGTGGGGCGCGTGCATCACGACGTGTATCACGTGTACACGGTGGACGTGCACTCGGTGGCCGCGGTCGATCGGTTGCGTGAGCTGTGCCGCGGTGAGCTCGCGGCCGAACATCGCTTGGCCTCGCGCCTGGCGGCCGAAATTGCGCGGCCAAACGTGCTGTTTTTCGCCGCGCTGCTGCACGACATCGGCAAAGACATCGGCGGCAAGGCCCACGACGAGCGCGGCCGCGAAATGGCGCGCACGATCCTGGAGCGGCTGGGTTTGCCGGAGAGCGACATCCGCGAGGTCCAGCAGCTGATCTGGAAGCACTTGCGCATGTATCACGTGGCCACGCGCCGCGACATCGACGACCCGCGCACGCTCGAGGCGTTCTGTGAAGAGGTGCACGGCCGTGAGGGGCTGCGCGAGCTGTACATCCTGACCATCTGCGATGTTTCGACGACCAGCCCGACCGCGCTCACCAGCTGGAAGTCGCGCGTGCTCGAGGAGCTCTACGTCAGCGCCGATCGCCAGCTGAGCACGGGCAACGCCCCGCGCAGCGGCGAGCGCACCGAGCAGATCCGCGCTGAAGTGCGCGCCCTTTGTCCGCAACAGGGCGAGCTCGAGTTCCTCAATCACTTCTTGGCCACGATGCCCGATCGCTATTTGTACAGTAACGATCCGCAGGACATCGTGCGCCACTCGCGTTTCGCGCGCCAAGCGCAGATGCAGCACGTCAACGTCACGGTCATGACCACGGCCAACCCGTACGTGGAGCTCGGCTTCATCGCCGACGACCGACCGGGTCTGCTGGCGATGATCACGGCTACCTTGGCCGCCGCGCGTTTCAAAGTGATCAGCGCGCAGATTTACTCCTGGGTGGATAGCTTCGGCCGCACGCGTGCGCTCGACTTGTTTTGGGTACGCGCCGGTGAGACCACCGACACGGTGACCGGCTCGCTCGCGCGCCTGGACCGCGACTTCAATCGGCTGCTCAGCATGGAGCTTTCGCCTTCGGAGCTGGTGACCGGCGGCGCGCGGCGCTCGCGGCTATCCGACCGTCCCACGCCGAAAGTAGCGACCGAGGTCAGCATCGACAATCGCTGCGCCACCGATCACTCGGTGATCGAGGTCACGACCAAGGACCAGCAGGGACTCTTGTTCTGGCTGGCCAATACCCTGCAGCACCTCGATCTTCAAATCTCGCTCGCCAAGATCAACACCGAGGGCACGCAAGTGGCCGACGTGTTCTACGTCACCGACGTGAACGGCGCGAAGATCACCTCGATCGAGCGCATGGAAGAGATCAAGGCACGCATCCTGTCGAACATCGCCCACCTGGAAAAGGCAGCCAATTCATGAACTCCGCGCCGCGCTCGATTTTGCCCGTGTCCACTCTGGCTCGCGCCATGGTCTTGCTCGGCACGCTTTCGTTTGCTGCCTGTGGCGGCTCTGCCCCTCCGCCCGAGGCCCCTCCGCCCTCGCTCGAAGAGCCCGCCGCTCCGGCAGCCAGCGAGCAAAGCGTCAAGCCATCGAGCAAGAAGGTCGAGCAAGGCATCGACGCCATCAAAGCTCAGGACTTTGCCAAGGCCAAAGCGCTGCTGAGCGAGGCGCGCAAGGAAAGTCCGAAGGACCCACAAGCCGCCTTTTATTTGGGGGTAGCTCTGGAAGGGTTGTCCGAGGGGACAGCGGCCAGCAGCGCCTACAAGGACGCTCTCGCGCTCGATCCCAAGCTGACCGAGGCGAGCGTGAACCTGTCGGCGCTCTTGCTCGACGCCAAAGACGCGCCCGGCGCGCTGAGCGCGGCCGATCTGGGCCTCAAAACGGCTCCAAAACAGCCGGACTTGCTGCTCAACCGGGCCCTGGCTCTGGAAGCTTCGGGCAAGAAGGAAGACGCGCTCAAGGCCTACGGCGCGGCCGTGGCCGCGTCGCCCGACAACATCGAGCTGCGCATCGCCTACGCCGAGCTGTTGACCGCCGCCAAGGACGAGAAGACCGCCCTCGAACAGCTGCGCGCCGTGTCGACCACGGACGATCCCAAGCTGCTGGAAAAGCTTGCGCAGAAGTTCGGACGCCTACACGCCTTCGCCGATTGCATCGCCGTGCTCGACAAGGCCATCAAGGCTTCGGACAGCGCCAACCTGCACGTGCGCCGCGCGGTCTGTCGCCACGACCAGAAAGACGACGCCGGCGCCCTGAGCGACTACCAAGCCGCGCTCAAGCTCGACGAAAAATTCGCCCCTGCACACTACTACTTGGCGAAACACATCTGCCCGAGCGACAAGAAGCAAGCCGCGACCCACTTCAAACGCGCCGCCGAGCTCGCCAGCAACGACGACATCGGCAAACGCGCGGCCGAGATGGCCACGAAGGCCAAAGCCGGCAAGTGCGACTGAGCCCGACTTGACCGATCCGCGCTCGCGCGCTGCGCGCTGGCGGCTCTCTGTACGGCTCCCAGAAGGCCGCCAAGATCGCCAAGATTTCCAAGATCGCCAAGAGCTTACGACGGCGCAGCCACGCGGAATGCACCGCTTGGATGCGATGACATTTGGGGTTCGCTGAGCTCGTCGGGGCGGTCGTTGTTTCGGACTTGGACGGCTCCCGGAGCGTTCGAGTTTGCTTTTCGGGAGGCGAAGTCGGCCGCCGGTCCATCGACGCGCGGCAGCGAGTTGGGCGAGTTGGGCGAGTTGGGTGAGTTAGGTGAGTTGGGTGAGTTGGGTGAGTTGGGTGAGTTGGGTGAGTTGGGTGAGTTGGGTGAGTTGGGTGAGTTGGGGCGCACTGGGTGAATGGGGTGAAAGTCGCTGCTTGCCTTGAATGCGAGGCTCGCGACTCGCATCTCGAACCCCAAAATTTCCTCGTGTTACCCGGTGCATTCCTGCGTTCTGGGCCGCGCTGAGGACTTGGCGGTCTTGGAAATCTTGGCGATCTTGGCGAGCTTCTGGGAGCGCTCAGGGCGCGTAAAATCAGAGTCGCAGCGCAGGCTCTGCGCGACGTTTGGCTTGCTGGGACTCGGTGCGGGAGCGCGAGCGGGCGACTACAGAAGCACTTCGAGTAATTTGTCGAGCTCGTCCCAGGAGGCGTACTTGATGGCCAGCTCACCTTTGCCGTCTTTGTCGCGGACTTCGACCTTGGTGCCGAGCTTGCGGCCCAGGCGGAGCTCGAGGTCGCGCGTCGATGCGGTCTTGTCTTTTTTGCCTTTGGCGCCCTCGGGCTTGCTCTTGGCGGTGCGTACCAGCGCTTCGGTTTGGCGTACGCTGAGCCGGCCGCGGATCACTTTTTCGGCGAGTGTGGCCAGGGCGCCGTCGTCCGGCGCGCCGAGCAATGCGCGCGCGTGGCCCTCGCTCAGCTCGCCGGTGACGACCTTGTCGCGCACGGCGCTCGGCAGGCGCAGGAGGCGCAGGGCATTGGCGATCGTCGAGCGATCTTTGCCGACGCGCTGAGCGAGCGTCTCTTGGGTGTAAGAGTGCTCTTTGATCAGGCGGTCCAGCGCTTCGGCGAATTCGATGGCATCGAGGTCCTCGCGCTGGACGTTTTCAATCAGCGCCAGCTCGTAGGCGTCCTTGGCGGAGACGTCGTGAACCACGACCAGCACTTCGCGTAAGTTCGCTCGCTGGGCCGCGCGCCAGCGGCGTTCGCCGGCGATGATCTCGAAGTCGTCCGCGCCCGGACGGCGGCGCACGATCAGCGGCTCGAGTAGGCCGTGGGTGCGCAAGGACTGAGCCAGCTCTTCGATCCGCTCGTTGTCGAAGTGCTGCCGGGGCTGGCCCTTTTGAGGCACGATTTTGTCGAGCGGGCAGCTGAACACGTTGCCTTCGTACTTGGCGCTCGCGGCCGCGGGCCGTTCGGCGGTCACCGGCACGCGCGCGGGCATCAACGCATCGAGGCCACGCCCCAAGCCTCGGAATGGCTTCTTGGGCGGTTCACTCATTCGCGGCGCTTTCAATCAAGGCACTGGGGCCCTCGATCAGCTCACGCGCCAGGCTCAAGTAGCCCTGCGCGCCCTTGCTGCCCACGTCGTACAGCAGCGCGGGCAAGCCGTGCGAGGGCGCTTCACTGAGTCGCACGTTGCGCGGGATGATCGATTTGAACACGCGAAAATGCTTGTTCACTTCGTCCGCTACTTGATGCGCGAGACGGTTGCGTGGATCCCACATCGTGAGCACGATGCCTTCCACGGTCAGGGCGGGGTTCAGCGAGGCCTTCACGCGATCGATCGTGGCCATCAAATACGTGATGCCCTCGAGCGCGTAGTATTCGGGCTGTAGTGGCACGATCACGCGGTGCGCTGCGACGAGCACGTTCAACGTCAGCACGCCGAGCGAGGGCGGCGAATCGATGATGATGTAGTCGTACTTCTCGACGTCCGGGCCTTGCAGGATCTCGCGCAGGTGCGTGCCGCGTTGGGTCGTTTCGAACAGCTCGTATTCGACGGCCGTCAGATCTTGCGTCGCAGGCGCGAGGTCGAGGGTCGGGATGCCGGTGCTGCGGATCACTTCGCGCAGCGGCGCGTTGCCGATCAACGCGTCGTAGATCGTCTTCTCCACGGTGCCAGGCGGTACACCCACTCCGCTCGAGGCGTTGCCCTGTGGGTCGAGGTCGACGAGCAACGTCGGGCGCTCGGCGGCAGCTAAGCTTGCGGCGAGGTTTACGGCGGTCGTGGTCTTGCCGACGCCACCCTTTTGGTTGGCGATGGCGATGATCTGCTGGCGCTGAGTCATGGTTTCAGAAACGGGGGAGGCGAGCCACTGAGCAGCTTGCCTCGGCAGTGTGCCTCTTATCGAAATATCGCGCGCGGGCCGCGTTTTTTTGGAGGTCTGGCGAACGTAGCGTACTGTGTGTGCAGATGTAGGTGTGAGTAGTCAAAAGTGAGTCGAAAGCCAAGCCCCCGCACAATAGACCTCGCAGCGCGCATGCAGCTCGCGCTCAACCCCGGACTAGCCGGGTCTGAGCGGCGCCGCAATGCCGCCCGCGAGCGGATCCTGCGTGCTGGATTTTGGCAGCCGTCCTCCAATCGACCGCTCGCCCGCGTCGTGTCGCTTTACCCCGTCGTCCACGGACGGCGGGCTCCAACTCTGAACCCCTGAGGAGACCTCTCAATCATGGCCGCCCCCAAAGACTACACCTCTTTCGCAGAGCTCGAACGCGACTTGGTGCGCCCGGAAATGCGCATTGGTTGGTCCGTCGATGAGATCGAATCCACGGGCGAGACCTTGGAATTCGACATGGATCCCTTCGAAGCCGCGATGTGGGAAGCGGAACAAGAAGACGAAGACGACGAGTGATCCGAACGCCTCCTTTCGCTACTTAACTTACTCCTAATCCCGGAAACCCCGCGGGCTGCCTCCCGCGGGGTTTTTGCTTTTTGTGCGCTCTCCCCCGTACTCGTGCCCGTGCCCGAAAAACGGAGAGCGTGGCCTTCTGCCGGAACGCACTGGCGCACGTGAGCTGCTGCGAGGCGACCCCCAAAATCCAGCGGGGAGCGGCGGGAGAGGGGGAGGGAGAATCCGGCACGGGCACGGGCACGGCCATGTTTACGGGGGAGATCAGCCCTCACTGAACAAAGTTCAACGCCTACCTTGACCTGGATCCCTCCGCATGTAACGTCACGCCCTCTTACGATGCAGGTCAACGTTCAACGGCTCAGTCCCGTATTGGTCGAGTTCGATGTGGAGATCGCTGTCGATCGCGTCAAAAGCGAGGTCGAGAAAGCCTACACATCGGTCGCAAAAACTGCCCGCGTGAGCGGGTTCCGCCCTGGGCGCGCCCCGCGCAAGGTGCTTGCGCACCTGTATGGGCCCCGCATCGCCGCGGATGTCGCGCAGCGGTTGGTCGACGAGACCTACCCGCAAGCGATCAGCGAGCAGAAGCTGCAGCCGGTGACCGATCCGGCGATCGAGCCGCGCCGGCTCGAAGAGGGCAAAGCCTTTGGCTACAAGGCCCGCGTCGAAGTGCTGCCTGTCATCGAGAGCGTCAAGTACGACGGCCTCGAAGCCACGCGCGCCAAGGTCGAAGTGAGCCCCGAGCAGATCACGGAGCGCTTGGACCAACTGCGACGCTCCCACTCGACCCTCGAGCCGCTGAAGACCGCGCGTGCCTCCCAAACGGGGGACGTGGCCACGATCGACTTCACGCTTTCCGTCGACGGCAGCGTGATCGACGACGCCGGAGCGACCGATTTTCAGGCCGAGCTCGGCGGCGGCCAGCTCATTCCCGAAATCGAACAGGCGTTGCTCGGCAAGAGCATCGGCGATCAGGCAGAAGCCAAGGTCGACATGCCGGCGCAGCATCCGCATCCGAAGTTGGCGGGCAAATCCGCGGTGTTCGCGCTCACCTTGAAGGATCTGAAGGAGCGTGTCCTACCCGAGGCGGACGACGAGTTCGCCAAGGACGTGGGCGACTTCGAAACCCTCGAGGCCCTCAAGAAGGACATCAGCGGAACCCTCGAGAAGCATTCGAAGGAAGAGTCCGACAATAAGCTCGCCGAGCAGCTCGTGATCGAGCTGGTGAAGGCGAACCCGGTGCCGGTGCCGCCCTCGCTGGTCGAGCGCCAAATGCGGGTCACCGAGCAGGAAATTTTGCAACGTGCGCGCAGCCAGGGCCAGAAGGCCACCGGCGTGGGCGACGAGCTACGCGGTCAAATTCAACAGGACAGCGAAGTCAAGGTACGCGCTGGCCTGCTCATGGCCGAAATCGCCAAGGCGGAAGGCATCCAAATCGGCGACGCCGAGCTGGAAGAGGGGCTGAAGGAGCTCGCCGAGCAAACCGGCAAGAACGTCGCCAAGCTCCGGGTCGAATACCGCGATCAGAAGAAGCGCGAGATGCTGATTGGCATGATTTTGGAAAACAAGGTCCTGGACATCATCGAGGCGAAGGCCAAGATCAGTGAAGCCTGATTGTGTCTCGCAGGTAGCCTTGCCCCACGCCGAGGAGGATTGAATGTCGAAGCGTCCTGAAACCCGTGCCCAAGCCCTCGACATTCTCGAGCGCTACCAAGATGCCCCCCGCGACAACGTGATCTACCCGCATGTCGTGGAAACGACGCACCGCGGTGAGCGCACCTGGGACATCTTCAGCCGCCTGCTCAAAGACCGCATCGTGTTCTTGGGCAGCGCCGTCGACGACGACGTAGCCAACATCATCATCGCTCAGTTCTTGTTCCTGGAGAGCGAAGACCCGGACAAGGACATCCAGCTTTATGTCAACTCGCCCGGCGGCGTGGTGACTGCTGGCCTCGCGATCTACGACACCATGCAGTACGTGCGCTGCTCGGTGAGCACGATCTGCGTCGGACAGGCTGCCAGCATGGGCGCCGTGCTGCTCGGCGCCGGCACCAAGGGCCGTCGCTTTGCGCTGCCGCACTCACGCATCATGATCCACCAGCCGCTTGGTGGCGCGCGTGGGCAGGCGACCGACATCGAAATCCAGGCTCGCGAGATTCGCCACGTCAAGGACGTGATCACCGACATCTTGCAACGGTCGACCGGGAAAAACCGCGAAGACATCGCCCGCGATATCGAGCGCGATTTTTACATGAGCGGCGTTCAGGCCAAGGAATACGGCCTGATCGACGAGATCTTCGAGCCGAAGAAGAAGGCCACGTGAGGACGAGCTGGTCTCCGGGCCGTTCGATTCGCGCCCGGGGCCTTAGTTTCTCGGCGCTCCGTGCCGCTGGTTCAGCTACAGCTTCGCGACGCCTGGCGTTTGTCCCCAGCACTGCTTGCGGGACAGCGGCAGACGTCTTACAATTTGACGGCAATTCGACCGAAACTCCGGTCCCAGTAGGGCGCTTCCGAGGGTAAATCGTGGAGAGAAGGCGCGACGAATCGAACGGTAACTTGTGCTGCTCCTTCTGCGGTAAATCGCAGAAGGAAGTGAAGAAGCTCATCGCGGGACCGACGGTCTACATCTGCGACGAGTGCATCGCCCTCTGCAACGACATCATTGCCGAAGAGGTGGAGAAGGACGAGCCGTCGACCGGTTCGGACCCGATGCCGAAGCCGTCCGAGATCAAAGCGATCTTGGACGACTATGTGGTCGGTCAGGAGCGAGCGAAGAAGACGCTCGCCGTGGCCGTACACAATCACTACAAGCGCATCGATACCAAAGTTTCTTCCGAGGACGTGGAGCTCGGCAAGAGCAACATTCTGCTCCTCGGGCCGACCGGCAGCGGTAAGACGCTCTTGGCCCAAACGTTGGCCAAGATCCTCAAGGTCCCGTTCGCAATCGCGGACGCCACCACCTTGACCGAAGCCGGCTACGTGGGTGAGGACGTCGAGAACATCATCGTTCAGCTTTTGCAGAACGCCGATCACGACGTCGAGCGCGCCCAGCGTGGCATCGTCTACATCGACGAAATCGACAAGATCAGCCGAAAGAGCGACAATCCGTCGATCACCCGCGACGTGTCGGGCGAGGGCGTTCAGCAGGCGCTGTTGAAGATCATCGAAGGCACGATCGCCAACGTGCCGCCCAAGGGCGGTCGCAAGCATCCGCAGCAGGATTTCTTGCAGGTCGACACCAGCAACATCCTGTTCATCTGTGGTGGCGCCTTCGTCGGGCTCGATCAAATCGTGCAGCGTCGCTTGGGTCAATCGCGACTCGGCTTCGGTGCCGACGTGAAGAGCAAGAAGGAGCTCAAGCTGGGCGAGTTGCTAGCCCACGTGCAGCCGGAAGATTTGCTGAAGTTCGGCCTGATCCCGGAGTTCATCGGTCGCTTGCCCGTGATCGCCACGCTGCACGAGCTGACCGAGGATGCGCTGATCGACATTCTGACCAAGCCCAAGAACAGCTTGGTGAAGCAGTTTCAAAAGCTGTTCGAGATGGATGGCGTGAAGCTCAAGTTCACCAAGGGCGCGCTGCAAGCCATCGCGCGCAAGGCGCTGGTTCGTGAGAGCGGCGCGCGCGGCCTACGCGCCATCTTGGAAGAGGCGATGCTCGACATCATGTACGAGGTTCCCTCGAAGCAAGGCATCAAAGAAGTGGTCGTCAACGAAGACGCGATCACCAATGGCGACGCCCCGCTCATCGTTTATCACAAGGAAGCCGGCGTCGGCTGACCCGCGCTTCTTCGCTCAACATAGTCGGGAACCGCGCGGTTCCCGACGCGTAGCCGCAGCTGGCGCAGCCGGCGGCCCTGGAAAAATTCATGTTTTTCAAGAACGACCCCAACGATCGTAGTGCTGCGCCACGGCGCACGGTTCCCGCGTTGCCGCTGCGCGACATCATCGTGTTTCCGCACATGGTGTCGCAGCTGTTCGTTGGTCGCGAGAAGAGCATCGCCGCACTCGATGAGGCGATGGCGCACGACAAGGAGATCTTCTTGGCGGCGCAGAAGAGCGCCAAGACCAACGAGCCGACGCCGGACGACATCTATACGGTGGGCACGGTCGGCACGATCGTGCAGCTGCTGCGGCTCGCCGACGGCACGGTCAAAGTCTTGGTCGAGGGCCGTCAACGCGCGCGCGTGAAGCGTTACAACGACTCCAGCGATTTCTTCTCGGTCGAGATCGAAGAGATCGCCGAAGCGGGTACGGCGGACGTCGAGGTCGAGGCGCTGATCCGCAGCGTGCAGAGCACGTTCGAGGTGTACGTGAAGCTGAACAAGAAGGTTCAGCCCGAAGTCTTGATGAGCGTGCAGAGCATCGACGATGCCTCCAAGCTCTCCGACACGATCGCCGCGAATCTGCCGACCATCAAGCTCGCCGATCGCCAGGGCCTGCTCGAGATGGAAGAGGCCAAGAAGCGCCTCGAGCGCCTGTACGAGCTGATGCAGGCCGAAATCGAGATCCTGCAGGTCGAGAAGAAGATCCGCTCCCGCGTCAAGAAGCAGATGGAGAAGACGCAGAAGGAGTACTACCTCAACGAGCAAATGCAGGCCATCCAGAAGGAACTGGGCGGCGGCGAGCGCGATGAGTTCAAGAGCGAGATCCAGGAGATCGAAGAGAAGCTCAAGACCAAGAAGCTCAGCGAAGAAGCGCAGGGCAAGGTCAAGAAAGAGCTCAAGAAGCTGAAGATGATGCACCCGACCAGCGCGGAAGCGACGGTCGTGCGCAACTACGTGGATTGGATTTTGACTCTGCCTTGGTCGGACAAGACCGAGGAGCGCTTCGACATCACCGAAGCCGAGAAGATCCTGGACGAGGATCACTACGGCCTGAAGAAGCCGAAAGAGCGCATCGTCGAGTACCTCGCGGTGCAGGCGCTGACCAAGAGCCTGAAGGGCCCGATCCTATGCTTCGTCGGTCCTCCGGGCGTGGGTAAGACCAGCATCGCGCGCAGCATCGCGCGCGCCACGGGCCGAAAGTTCGTGCGGCTGTCACTCGGCGGCGTGCGGGACGAAGCGGAAATCCGCGGCCATCGCCGCACGTACATCGGCGCGTTGCCCGGCAAGATCATCCAGAATCTGAAGAAGGTCGGCTCCAATAACCCCGTGTTCTTGCTCGACGAGATCGACAAGATGAGCACGGACTTCCGCGGCGACCCGGCGGCGGCGCTGCTCGAGGTGCTGGATCCGGAGCAGAACAAGACCTTCAACGATCACTACCTCGACCTCGATTACGATCTCTCGGACGTGATGTTCATCACCACCGCGAACACCTTGAGCGGCATTCCGATCCCGCTCCAGGATCGCATGGAGATCATTCAGCTCACGAGCTACACCGAGTTCGAGAAGCTGAACATCGCGCAAAAGTACCTGATTCCTCGTCAAAAGAAGGAATGCGGCTTGGAAGACGTGCCTGTGGAGTTCACCGAGAACGCCGTGCGCACCGTGATCCACCACTACACGCGTGAAGCCGGCGTACGCTCACTCGAGCGCGAGTTGGCCGCGGTTTGCCGCAAGGTGGCGCTCAAGGTCGTCAAAGAAGGTAAGGATCAAAAGCTCGAGATCCGCGGCGCGGACGTGCCGACGTACCTGGGCGTGCCCAAGTTCCGACTCGGCAAGAAGGAAGAGCACGACGCGATTGGCCTCACGCACGGGCTCAGCGTGTCCGACCACGGTGGGGACATCCTCGACTGCGAAGTGAGCGTCGTCGCTGGCAAGGGCAAGCTGGTGATCACCGGTCTGCTCGAGAAGGGCATGGAAGAAAGCGCCCAAGCGGCGATGAGCTACATCCGCTCGCGCAGCGCGATCCTCAAGCTAGACCCCGACTTTTATCAAAAGGTCGACGTGCACGTGCACTTTCCGGACTTCGTGCGCAAGGATGGCCCGAGCGCGGGTGTGACCATGGCCACCAGCATCGCCAGCGCGCTGACCCGCGTGCCGGTGCGCAATGAAGTCGCCATGACGGGCGAGATCACGCTGCGTGGTCGCGTCATGCCCATCGGCGGGCTCAAAGAGAAGCTCCTCGCGGCACATCGCAACGGCATCACGACCGTTCTGGTGCCCAAAGAGAATCGCAAGGATTTACGGGAAATCCCGCGCCGTGTGTTGAAGACGCTGCGGGTGGTTCTAGTCGATCACATGGACGAAGTCCTGCGCGAGGCGATGGTGTTCCCGGAGCCGGATACGCTGTTCGGCCCGCGCCGTTCGTTGATCGAGTACCGCAACGGCGAGCTGATCGAAGAGGACGCGCCGGCCTCTGCTGCCTCGCGCAGTGTGCCTCCGGGCGACGCTCCGGGCGAGCAGCCCGGGCTCAGCTGATCACTCCCCGTGCGCGGCGGCTGGTGTAGTCACCGCCGCCACGGCTCGAGCCTGAGCGAGCGTGTGAGCTTGCGAGCTCGAGGGCCTGCGCGCGTCGAGCCTGCGAGCTCGAGGGCCTGCGCGCGTCGAGCTTGATAGTGGCACCCTACCTACGTCGCGGGGGGGGGTTGACGCCAGCAGGGTGCCGGGCGCAGCAGTATCACACCTAAGGGTTATTTGTGAAGCGCGCAGCGACGCGGATTTCATTGGCGGCGCGGGGCTCACTTTCGAGCTCAGCGATCGGCCGCGGCCGCGCAGTTCGCGCGCTCGGGATGTGCGTTCAGGTGTGCGAGAGTCATTGTGCAGCGACGCAGGTCGTTCGACTGCTGCGACTAGGTGACCTCTGCGTCTTGAATTCCAGTGATACGGGAGCCAAGGCGTTTGCCTAGCGCGGAGTCTTGCTCGCTGACCCACGCCAGACGCCCCGTGATCGGTTACTGTTTCCGGTAATGCTCACGCACCGCTACGACCTGCGCGCGTCTCCTGTCAGTACTCGGTGCGGTGCACCGCGGCTGGCTGCGGAAACGAAACCAGCGATGCTGCGGTTCGATACGAAAACGCAATGCTCGGAGGTCGAGCCAGCCGACCAGGAGATCCTTCCTTGAGTTCAGTTCCGGCCCCTATCCAAGCACCCGCGGTTCGACTCGGTCGCTACCGCCTGCTGCTCGAGCTCGGCCAGGGTGGCATGGCGCGGGTTTATGTTGCTTCCTCGTCGGGCCTGGGCGGCTTCAACAAGCTCGTCGTGCTGAAGGTGATGCGTGAGGAGCTACGCGACAACGAGGGCTCTCTCGAGATGTTCTTGGCCGAAGCGCGCTTGGCTGCGCGCATGAGCCACCCGAACATCGTGCAGACCCTGGAGGTGGGAGAAGACGGCGGGCGCTACTTCATTTGCATGGAGTACCTGGAGGGTCAGACGCTCGGGCGCTTGTTGAACAAAACGCTCGACACGCCGCTGCCTCTGGGCGCGCGGCTGGAGCTGGTCAGCCAGGTGCTCGAGGCGCTGATCTACATGCACGGCTTCACGGATCCGGATGGAACGCCGCTTTCGCTCGTGCACCGCGACATCAGTCCGAACAACATCTTCGTCACCTTCGACGGCACGGCCAAGGTCTTGGATTTCGGTGTGGCCAAGGCCGTGGGCGTGAACCAAGCCGCCGAGTCGGGCATGTTCAAGGGCAAGCTCGCATACGCGGCGCGCGAGCAAATCCGAGGCAAGAGCGAGCAGCGTTCCGACCTGTTCGCGGTGGGGATTTTGCTCTGGGAGCTTCTGGCCTATCGGCGCTTGTCGCAGGACCGCACGCAGCAGGAAATCGTGAAGGCCCGCATGGCTGGTGCCGATCCCGAGCTGATGAAGAAAGCGTCCGGTGTGCCAGCCGAGCTGCTGCAGATTTGTATGCGAGCCGCGGCCAAGCGGGTCGACGATCGCTATGCCTCGGCGGGCGAGATGCGGGACGCGCTGCGAGCCTACATTCGCGCCAACAATCTGGAGTTTTCTGCCGAGCAACTGCGCGCTGTGCTGGACGAGCTGTACGCCAGCGAACGCGTCGAGATCCGACGCTTGGTCGACCAGCGTATGAAGCAGGCCAATGCGGAGGACGATCAGCCCTCGTTCGGCACGCAGGCCATCCCCGTCGCTCCCGCCGTGCTGGGTGGGGCAGGCGCGGTCACGCTAGCGGGGAACGCGACGACCTACGTCCTGCCATCGAGCCCCATGGGCAAGGGCAAATGGATCGCGGCGTTGGTCGGCGTCGCGCTTCTGGCCGGTGTCGCCGGACGCGCACTCAGCGGTTCGGGACCGTCACAGCAAGCCTCCTTGCCGAGTGCCGCCGGCACACCCGTCGCGACCGGAGGGCGGCAAAGCGCACCGCCAGTACCGAAGCTCGTGACCTTGAAGGTCGCGGCTTCGCCGCCCGATACCGAAATTTTGCTCGACGGCGCGAAGCTCGACGGAAACCCTTTTTCGGCGAAATTTCCCAAGGACTCGAGCTTGCATCGGCTGGAGTTTCGCAGCTTTGGCCGCATCAGTGAGGCGCGTATGATCCAGCTCGATCAAGACCTGGACCTGTTGATCGCGTTGCAAGTCGACCGAGCCAGCGTGCACAAGCTCGGCCCGGTACCCGCGGCGGGAGTTTCGGCCAAGGCCGCCAAGCACCCGCCGGGTACTGCACTGCCAGCAAGTGCGGGTGCTGCGTCAGCAAGTGCTGCGTCGGCCAGCGCAGCGCCGGTCAGCGCAGCGGCCGCGAGCCCGGCGCCGGCAAGCGCAGCGCTAGCAGCGTCCGGCGCCGTCGACTCGAGCGACAACGTTCGTTAAGACAGCCCGGCTTTGCCCTTGAGCGCCTGCCCGAACAACGCGGGGAAGTGCGTGGCCAGGCCGCCCGGGGATGCCTTGAGCATTGCCACGAGCTCGAGCAGGGCGGCCGCGATGACCTCGACGTCGTCCAAGTCGTCGACGGCGTTCGGACCACCGGACATGCCAGCCAGCGCAGCCAGCAAGCGAGGCCCGAGCCCGCGTTCCTCGATACGCGGAAACTTAGCCAGCCAAGCCTCGGCGAAGTCAGCAACTACGAAGTCGTCTCGCATGCGATTGGCCGTGTTTTTACTAGGGCGAGAGCTCGAACAGCAGTCTTTGGGGTAGGCGGGACCGGGCTTGAACCGATGACATCCGGCGTGTAAAGCCAGCACTCTACCAACTGAGTTACCCGCCCAGTGGCCAGCGGTTCGTAGCTGCGTTTGTGGAGGTCGGCAAGGGGGAAGCAGACAACCGCCACGGGCACGCGCGAGGGTCAGGCGGCCGCGGGCGGGGGCGTGAGGGGTTTGGCTCGCTGGGGGCCGGACGCAACCAGGGTCGCGCCCGCGACCACCAAGGCCGTGCCCACGAGCTCGATCGGGGAGATGGCTTCTGCCAGCCATAGATATGCGAGCAGAATGGTCGAGACCGGGCCGACCGTACTGATGATGGCAGCCGGACCGGAGCCGATCAGCGCGATGCCGCGAGTCAGCAGGAACGCGGGCAGGACGGTGGCGAACAACGCCATCACTAGGCCAATGCCGTAGGCGGCGGGTGGCAGGCCGAGCAGGTGGGCCCCGCTGATCAGCGCGTGCACGAGAACCGCAGCGGTGGCTGAGAGCAGCGCCAGCGCCGTGAAGCGCTGCGAGCCCAACTTGGGCACCATTTGCCCTGCGCCGATCAGATAGAGCGCATAGGTCAGGGCACTACCGAAGACCCACAACGCGCCGCGCGGCACGTCGGAGCCAAAGCTGCCGAGCTCACCGCGGAAGGCCAGGAAGATCCCGGCGTAAGTGATCAAGAGCGAAAGCTTCTGACGACGCCCGAGCCGGATTCCGAATAGGCCTGCTTCGATCACGACTACCAGCGTGGGGTAGACGAACAAGATCAAGCGCTCGAGCCCGGCCGAGATGTAGCGTAGGCCGATGAAGTCGCTCAGGCTCGCAAGGTAATAGCCGAGCACGCCCAGTGCGACGATCGTGCTTGCGTCGCGTCGCGTGAGCTTACTTTGCGCTTTGCCGCGCAAGCGATGGGCGAAAGCGGCAGATGCGAAGAACGGCGCAGCGAAGCCGAAGCGCAGTGCGAGCAAGCTGACCGAATCGATGCCCTGGCGATAGGCGAGCTTGACCAAAATGGCCTTGGTCGAGAACGCGATGCTCGAGAGGAACACCAAGAGCGCGCCGAGCAGGCGTGCCCGGGCCGCGCTTCGCGCACGTTCGTGGGATCCCCGCTCGCTCGGGTATGGAGCCTCGGGCGCAGCCGATTCGGAGGTCATCACCGGAGCCGTGCGTAGCAATCAAAACGGGCCCAGCAAAGCGGCTAGGCCCGATTTGGAAAACATGCAGATCTCTGCTGATCTCAGGGGCAGTAGCTGCCCTTGTTCACGACGTCGGACACCGGCTTCGAGCCGATGAAGGCGTACAGGTCTTGCATGCCCGCCTCAGTGATCTCCGATTCCGGGAACTTCGTCATGAACACGCACAAGTCCGTGCCGTCCTTGTCCTTCGCCAAGCGCACCGCATCGTGGAACTGCTGATACGTCCACGCGCCGATCCCGGCCGTCTTCGACATGGTGATGTTCGGCCCCTCTTTGCCCTGGGCGTTGCTGCCGTGACAGGTGTCGCACGCCTGGTCCGCCCAGACCTTGGCACCCCGGCTCACGGCGTCGTCGCCGGTAGCGGGGTCAGAGCTGCAGGCCGGCAGCACGGCTGCAACGGCGGCGCCAAACAAGCAAATCGTCGCGAAACTGTGCAAAATTCTCAAGACCAAATCCTTTTCTGAAGCTGAAACAGCGTGGACTGTGAGGGGAGAGAGGTAGAGACAAGCAACGCCTCGGCTGGAAGCTGGAGTCAGGGATCGTCTCTTCCGCTGACACCGTCAATAGCACCGGAAATTCCATTGTCAGCATTTCCATCGGCGCGAATCGACAAGGCGCGCGCTGATTCGTCGCGTACGACGCTCCCACGCGGAGTTGCCACGCTTGCACGCACAGCAATGCGCGAAACTTGGAGTGTCTGTCGACAGACGCGAGTCGAGTGCTTGCGCGCGGCAAGGAGGTGCTCGCGCGTTGCGTCGAATTGTTTTAGCGGGGCGGACGGGACTCGAACCCGCGGCCTCCGGCGTGACAGGCCGGCGTTATAACCAACTTAACTACCGCCCCGTGACGGCGCGCGGTACATAGCACAAGGAAGCGAGCACTCAACAAGAGAAAATGACACGGGAGTTTACGATTATCTCGGCCGACTGGCCTGCCGTTCTCCCGGTGTGCACTCAAGACGGTGACCGAAGCGTCTCCGAGGACAGGGATTGGCGATGATGCGTACGGGTTTAGCGATCGAGCTGCTGTTGTGTGGCTTTGGGTTGAGTGCTTGCGGGTCGGATGCGATCGGGCCGGCGCACACTGGCGGCGCTGGAGCCAGCGGGCTCGCGGGCGCGAACGGCGAAGCGGGCAGCTCCGCGGGCGTGGCTGGCGCTGGCACACTCGGCGCTGCCGGCGCCGCGGGTGGCAACCTTGGGCTCGCCGGACAAGGAGCGAGCGCTGGCGCTGGAGCGGGCGGCGCGGGGAGTGCGGGCCAGGCGGGGAGCAGCGCGGGCCAAGCGAATGGTGGCGCAGGGCCGATCGGGCCGCGCTTCATCGGTCGCTTCGATCTCTCCCAGCCCGACGCGCCGACGTTCGCTTGGCCGGGTACGGCGATCGCGCTGCGCTTCACGGGCACCGCGATCGGCGTCACGCTCACCGACAAGGGCAGCGAC
>Ga0247779_1000252_pt1 | contig 38903 bp, 39 predicted proteins | sample UWRJL221509R5_FD_179925 | JGI IMG/M metagenome (GOLD analysis project Ga0247779, IMG submission 179925) | Plant litter microbial communities from Arlington Agricultural Research Station in Wisconsin, United States - UWRJ-L221-509R-5 | ecosystem: Environmental > Terrestrial > Plant litter >...
GAAAACATACCCACTCTCTGACGAAATGGAGCTTGCTATCGATCGGTTCTTCTTCAACCATTACTGCCAACAATTTAGGTCAGGCGCCTTTGCGAGAGCGAATTGTTCAATGTCAGTTAGCGACTCACTACGATTGTGCAATGAACTGACCTTTTTTGCAGACCAATGCTGAATATGTGTGATGATCATGGTTAGTTTTTTCACGCTTTATCAGTGTCGCTTTAACATAACATTTTGTTCTATTAATAGATCTTGTACGTTCTTCGGTTGTTTATGCGCGCTTCCTGCTTTTACTCATTTGTTTCCGCGTCGGGACGCGTAGATCGATGGATTCGGCAGTTGTGAGTCATGATGCGCTCGGAGTTAATGCCGCTCTATGATTATTGACGTTTTTGTTCTATTTAAGACCCCGATGATCTACAGCGAGCGCCCGTGTTTAGGCAGTGAGTGGCGTCAAAGCGCTGACGTTCTCCGAAATTGATGTCATCTTTTCTCAGAATTGGCGCGAGAGGATACTTCTTTTTCTTGTTATTCCAATGTTTTATTAATGGTAAGCGCCTTTTATTATCTTCCTTTACAACAACTTTAACTGGAAAAATCTAGTGGAATCGGATGGGGTACAAGATGGACCTAGGCATGTTTACCAGTCGCTTATCATTGGCGAGCCGGGGCCATATGTGCGGCTACCTTCGCATTCATTTCTTCCACGCTTGGGACCGAAAGTGTACATGCTCCTCTTGGATTGTCGGTACGTAACTCCGCTCATGAAATTGTGATACTTTACGCTTCGACTGATTATGCTATGCAGTGCCGAACGCAAAAAGGACCAGGTATGCTCGCCAGGGGAGTACCGGAAGGTATTTGATAAGTTGAATATGCTACCTGCCGGGGTCGAGCATGTTATTGTACAACTTGGAATACCTATAGCGTACCCGCGGATGGTGTTCCTGGAGACTGCACTTGAGAGCAAGTTCAATCCGCTAGTAGCACTTGGACGGAATGGTACGATGGGTTTGAGTGGGTTTGTCAATAAGTTTAATGCGGAGGCGGAGTTATTGGATGACTTGGTAATTTTCAACCTTTCTCTCAAACCTTTTTCTTGAGTCCTTACTGTTTTTTGATACCCAGAACGATCACTGGACATCGAGGAGTCATAAGAAAGAACGCAACTGGTTAATAGAGCAGTTGCAGAACTTTGCCAAGGTCAAAAGCATTCGCGTGACCTTCTTGTCAGGGGACGTGCATTGCGCGGCCGTTGGGGTGTTGAAGACCCTCAAGACGAAGAATCGTCCAGAGCTCCTGCCTAAACAGGATTTCAGGTATATGGTCAACGTGGTTACTAGCGCCATTGTCAATACACCACCGTATGTTTCTGAATTCTAAACCATGGTGTAAATGAGTGAACTTGTCTTATTTGTATTGTAGGCCTAGCGGTGTTATTACTATGGTGTCGTCGCTTGCGACCAAGGTTCACAAGACGCTACACTCTATAGACACTGATGAGACTATGGTCAGTAATTCTGCTCTCGTGCATGGCTGAGGCAACTGACGCTTGACACAGGTGCCCATCTTCACAAAAGAGCCTCTGGGTCAGCCTCGAAAGCAAAAATACATTATGGGTCGAAGAAATTGGTGTCTTGTCGAATGGGATGAGCGTACTGGGGAGATGATATTCGATATCCGGGTAGAAAGGGAAAAGGGAGGAGGGATCACTACTGGGTGAGTCATTTTATTCTCTTCTGTTCTTTGCTTCTTTGTGATACGCGACGGTTCAATTCTACTACTCTTGTGACAAAGTCTGACGTTGTGGCTAATCTCTCGATCATCTATGATTTTTCTGCTGCTAGGTACCCTATGCATGTGCCTCCTCCTCAGTGGTAACACATAACGTTCCGCCCTGTCCGCCCTGTGCTGTCATATCGACTGCTTCTACCATTTGGGAAGTGTCTTATTTAATTATTTACCAGTTCTAAAATTCCAAAATAATCATCCAGACTATCACGGCGAGTCTGGCCATCCATCCATTTATTTACTGTATAGAATCGTAGTATACCCCACATGCATTCCCTTTCTTCTATTATCTAATGTTTACTACTTCCCCGTGCTTCTGCTATTACCTTACGTTCGATTCGATTTGGAGAGTAATATTTTCATCGTAAAGTATACAAAAGGTTCGAATGAAATCACACCCAATGGAAATTTGTTTAATTATAGTCCAGGGTTGGACCCCTTTGCCTTACGATAAACTTTAGGAGAACATTGTCCCTAGTATCTGGTGCTTTGGTCGTTTAGTTCCGCACCAACAGACGGTCTATGCTTTCCTTTCTTTCACCTTGCTAACAACACGAGGGGCAAAAACACCCTGCTTGATAGTGTTCTGTTTGCCAATCGCAATTGTAGCTGCCCGTTCTCCTATCGCCACAATAATCAACATCAAAGGCGAAGATTAGACGGAGTGCGAAGAGCGGTGAATGATAAAGCGCGTTTTGTTCCACATACTACTGAATTGTAGAAGGCCCATCGATATCGGTTTTACTCTCCCAAGTTCTTTCATTCACGCGAATCCTCGGGCTAGCTTTTACGAGACGACGCGTGTGGTGTTGTGATAAAACGAATTCAGTCGTCTGAGCGCGTTCGACAAGCAAGGCTCGCAACCCCAACTGGCTTGATTGAGGCTGCCAGCCTGAGAGGTGCTCCATGGACTGTCCCCATTCCGAACCCGTTCCGGTAAACCAAATCTGCTTGTTCACCGTAGATCTGAGGGCCCGCCAGCCACATGCATCGATGATCATGAACGTTGGTAATGTAGTATGTGTACTTCTTCGTGTTCGCTCGTGAATTGCTATTAATATTAGGCTGTTGGTGAGGGGAGAGAGATGAAACGCCTTTTCTATATCGGTTGAACCCATCGATGTGCCGTGTTTCTTGCATTCACAGACCCAGATTGGGTATCTGTGAAGTTTAAATTGATGAACAGTTACCGGCGTGTCAGTCTGTTACTATTCAGAAAATCCCTGCTTCTAACAGGTCTCTGAACGGTCCTGAACGTCTATGAAACCAGTAACATAAACATATTCAAACGGTGATGATGAATAACACACTCAACATTTGGCTTGAGCATTGCGTTATCAACTACCAGCTCAGGTGTACCACAGTATCCCGATTCCCGAGGACCTCCCAGAAACTGTGTATATCGCAGTAAGAGGGAACGTCGGAGTAATTTAATTCACTGTGCAAGGATCATCCCGAATGTCATTGCGCCCTCTTCTTCTGACAGTAAGACGGCATGTCCGTGTGGAATGAATAGCAAGTTGATCCGGGGGTGATGTGAAAAGAACGTTCTCTCCGCTATTCACAGAACAACCATTCCGATTCCGAGCATGGGTGAGTAACAATCCTTTAGAATGAGTACTTCGCACCCTTACGCCATAGATAACAGTTTTACTATCGACATTGAACCACAAGTATCAGAGAACGCTGTATTTTCGGTTGAATAGGTCGGTTCCGAATCTGGAGGGTCAAAGTACTGGGTGTTGTCATTTGCGAATGGATTCCAATCTCGGACGCACCCAGGCGCATGTTGCGCAGTCCAAGTAAGCCCTAGAGTCTCTGGGCAGTGGGCAAAGTAGCAGGAAACCTTCCCGCGAAGCAGCCAAGAAATGCGATCTATACCATGATCTCGAATCGGAAGGTTGCTCGGGGAATAACCAACTACATTACTTCTTACGGTAACTCATGAAAGTTTTGGACAGGCGGATTCCATTCGGGGATCGACGCTCAGAATGGGGTAAACGAAGGAGGCGCACTCATGGGAAAACATGAATAAACAACCCGACGGTCCACTCCAGTTCGTGTGCAGATCGAATCCGAACCGAACCTAGAGAGAAAAGTAAGTCGATCGTACAAGCGGACTGAAGAGAGAGGATAAGTAGTTCTTTTTACTGTCATAGAATTACATTTAAAAATACACTGGGTAGATACTTAAAAACAAAACGATGGAATAAGACAGTGAACGCAGTGAAGGAGAAATGGGAGATGGCAAAATCTCACAGAAAAATAATTTGCCAGCGTCAAGAAGTTGATGGTGTTCGTGATGGAGCGTCTAAAAGAGCTTCGAGATCTTGGTCTACGTCCATGTCATCCGGCACCTCTTGGTTCTCAGTAGTATACCCACTCTGGGCGCCTTCAGGTTCAGGTTCGGGTAAGAAGTCTCCGTAGGAAGCAAACGTCGGTGCAGGCGAGTTCTCATATTCGACGGATCCTTCTGGCTCATATGCAGTCGAATGACGCAGAGGGCTAGGACTAGGATAGTTTCCGGCGTACAAACCTCCAGGACCCAGTAATAGTCCGCTAGAGATTGGAGTTGAAGTTGGGCTTAGATGGTGTACCCCATTGGTAGGCTTCGTTTCTCTCTCCTTGGGCATTTCCATTTCCATTTCCCGTTCCTTTTCCCTCGCTTTTTCTTCCTGTAGCAAAGCAGCATCAGCCAGTTGCTTGGCATTAGCCGCTGCCTTCGCTTTCCGTCTAGCCTCTGCTTGTAGCCTCTTCTTTTCTCTTTGCTTACGGCGATCTTCTTCCGCTTTTTCAGCAGCCATGAATTTTTCTAATTCAACTTTTGCCTCCTGTTCTTCGAACTCGTCGAAAGCCCATTCTTCTTCCATAAACTCGGGGTATCTTTCATTCGCTGGACGCCATTTTCGCTGGTGTTGTAAGTGAGATTCAACTTTAGGTGGAGGTACAGGAGAGTGAACGTCCGATGTTTCGGGATCGATGACAGGTTTAACATCTTCGGGTTGTTTTACATCTAAATCCATGTCAAATGTCGAGTTTTCTGCAAGGTTTTCAGTAGGAACTTCTTGCGGAGGAGAAGGTACAGAAGGTGCGGATAAGTGTGCGTCGTCGGAAGTATTTGCTACAGCAGATTTGGCATTTTCAAGAAGGGCGTCTATATCATCTGGCGGGGGAAATTCAAAATCGGGACCCGGGTTGAGACGAACGCTAGCGTCATTAAATAGAGAAATAAATGGGTAATATCCCAGAGTGCCGTCGTCAAAAGGATTTTCCTTGTGTTCCTTGACTCCGTCTCTCAGACGCTTGCGCGAATTTGCTTTTTGTGCCTCTGTTTGTCGAAGAGGAAGATAATCATACAGGTTTTCGAAAGCCACGCCTTGACATTCTCCATTGACAAAAAATGCAATACGTGAATCAGGAAGAGTAGGTAGAGGGCGTAGAGTAGGCGTGACTGGTTTGGTTCCTGAGACTGCAGGACCATTGCGTTCAGGGAGTTTACCGTTGGCTATTTTTTTACTAGAAGATGGAACAGAAGCAGAACTTGTCGTTTTGCCAGAGTAGTCCATCAAAGAAGACATTTCTTTTGATACGGGGTATTCAAGGATTTCGAACACTTCTTGACCCTTAAGGTCAATAGGTATACGCTCGCGTTTGAGATGGGCGGGGTCGTGAGGATCCTTTTTGTCAGGCTGACGACGTGGTGGGAGAGAGATGTACATTCCGACGACGTCGCCTGTTCCAAAAGGGCGTCCATATGGACGAGGGCGAGAGAGGGTGACCTTTTCACCAGTTTTATCGCGATAACCGTAGCTGTATCCATCTAATCCAACTGGCCCATTAAGAGAAGCTTCTCTCCTTCCCCAGCCAAGGCGAACATGACTTCCTTCTCGGTGCGACTCTTCAGATATATGTTCCCCACCTCCGTGCAGGATCTTCACTTCCATATACCATTTCCCTTCGCGAATAGGGGCGTTACACCGCGCGCTACGAAATCCTTTACTTCCTGCAATGCCTAGTCCATCTTTTGTAACTTTGAGGAATGGACTTCTGTCTTCCCAGCTAACGCGGAAACATGTAGGATTGCTCTCAATGGTACGACAAGGCGCAGCGTGTCCTGGTGGTTTTATCCCTGCAGGCACGTACCGAAAACCAACACGGTTGATTCCTACCATTTCTGTTTTGCACCATTCTGATCCTTCTGCCACTGGTACGAAAATTGGACCACGACTTATTGTGAGTATTGGCCGAGAAGAAAGATCTGCACGCGACGTTGCAAGTAAACTTATGACATTTTGCAGTCAAGCATTGCCTAGTGAAAGTAGTAGGATATACTCACTCGTTGGGGTTGTTCCCTCCACCCGTGTTGTCTGAAGGCGCAGGCGAAGGTGCAGCTACTCCTTGTACCTTTCTCCGCTTGTTTCCTCCCTTAGCAGGCACCGTAGTCGCAGGAGCATGCGTCGGCAGAGGAAGGAGGGTGCCTGCATTTGAGCCTGTGACTTGTGCAGAGCCTGATGGAGAGTCATGAGGTGGCGGGGACGATCCTTCTACTTCGGCGTGCATGTTCAGTGAGTGTAATAAAGAGAATTACTCTGTATTGTGGCTCCTAAATATGGAATTTTGATCGCGCTGCCGAAATGGGTTCCAAATGTGTGCTGGGCTGGCTTCACATCCTACTATCATCATCCTATTATCTTTTCTTCTTCCTTTACTACTACGATGACTGCTCTTAGGTGCGTGAAGCTATATATGCACATGTGCACATCTTTCTCTGATGAACGGATCCAGGAGAATTCAACGGGTATTTCTGGTCTAGATTACATCATGGCGCTAAGATATTGACTATCTTCCATAGGAACTTAAGGATATCACGACATCACCCATTCCTGTATGGCTATCTTACGCGTATTATGGCTCTCTTTATCTAATCATTCATGGGCTGCGTAGGGTATCACCGTCGAACCCAAGGAGGATAACTTGTTTGAGTGGAAATGCACCATCAAGGCCGATGTGAATCTCCTTTCTTCTGGGTTACATCATGGGCTGGTTTTGACTATTTTTCGAAGCCAGACTCGCCGTATAAGAATGGAAAATTCAACTTCGACCTAGTTCTTCCCCCTAATTTCCCGTTTAAAGCACCAACAGTAATTTACTTCTTGTTCGCTCTGGAACGCGCTTCATCTGTTGACCAATGTTTCTTCTTTGCCAGGTAACCTTCACGACTAAGATTTACCACCCTGGAATCAATGAGGAAGGTGCTATTTGTGTTCCCATCTTAAGAGACGAGGTGCGTATTTCATTTCTGCCGGCGGATGTTATTTTACTCAAAAACCAATGACAGTGGAAACCAGCAGTTGCATTACCCACAGGCCCGTTTGCATTACCTTACCAGTCCCATGAGAAGTACTGAAACTTATTAAATAATAGTTCTATCCGTGATCCAGGAGAAGCTCAACAACCCCAGCCCTGATGACCCCTTCGAGCCAGATATTGCTGCAGTAAGTTTCTATTAAAATTGTGTCTACTTCACGATGTTTATAACGTGATTTAGCAATTAAAGAACGACAAGACCAAGTTCCTGACGACTGCAAAGGAGTGGACAAAGAAGTAGGTGTTTTATACAACCATATATTCACGTATAACTCCTTAATTTTTTTTTATCACAGGTATGCTTCTTAAGATGCATGATCCATGTTTTACTTCACCCTGTCCCATTTATGAAAGATTTACTACGAGCAGCAGTGCAGCACTCAATGCCCATGATGTATTTATAAGAGTCGAAACAGTGCAATTCATTTTGAAGCGATTAGAGACTTTAGATCAGACCCCATATTTACGTTTGTTAAGATCAAGGGTTGATATCACCCGCTCGGCGTTCCTGAGGTTGTTCAAGGCGTCCGTCTCGACATTTGGTGACCGCATAGCCCTCTCTTTCATTCCTTCCTTTTCTCTGGCCCGTAAATCTATCTAGAAGCCTTCATGCTTATTTCTGCCTGATTTTTACCCTTATTATTATTGACGACCATAACCCTGCGAAAACCCTTCCTTTCTAATCTTTTTAGATTCCAAACTCGTGTTTACCACGTTGGCCACAAGTGACTTTTACCATCTAACGCCTCAACGTGTATAAAGCGAGGAATATAAGTCCAAGCATGCATCGGTTTCGGTAAGCGTGTCCCATCGTGTTAATTATCCAGTGTACTAATTCGACTCTCTAAAATAATCTTTTTGTAGCAAAAAATCAGACGCGAAACGCGGCCAGCTACCGACGACGTTGAATGGGAAGGAGACTGACATTCAGAACACACTCCCAGAGCTGCCTCCTGCCAACGATTTTCGCACGTCCCTCATACTCCCTGAGTGAGTTCTAAATTACAATTGACTAGTGTTCTAGCGTCGCTTAATGCAGCTAACCAATTCCGTTTATGGTCCCGCGCACACATTCAGCCTCTCCCGTCGTTTCTCGCTCTTACGCTCATCTTCCGGAGATCCTGTATCTATTGAGCAACTACGAACAAGACTAGCGAGTCAGAGAGCACGCGGTGCAGAAAACCAAATTAGCGAAGAGGAAGAGGACATGCTATTCGAGACTTTGGGAAGACTGCGGTCATCACGAAACACCCCATCTCCCCATGCATCGCAGGAACATGTAGTCGACAGCGGCGAGGAAGGACTAAGAAACTCGGTACGTTCGACGGGTACATCTACGTCAAGTGTCACATCGTCGCCGAGCGGGAGATCGACGAAGAGGTACAGCAACAACTTGTTTGGTTCAGGGCGGCTACGAGATTACGCCTATTTGAAGAGCGTCTCGTCCTCCAAAGCTTCGACTGCAAGCACTCGCACTCACTCACTTACGCCGACCGAAGCTTCAGTTGTGACGAACCAGGCTATAAACGCTAGTTTGAGGCCTGTAACGCCTGTATCACCCGAAGCCAGCGAACTCTCTCAGTCGCAACACTCCAGTCCAAACGACAAGGATCTGTTACAGTCTGGGTCTTTTGCTTCTTCAGACCCCTTCGTCGAAAGCACAGCACAGGCTTTGTCGGTCGCGGAACAACGCCTGCAGAAGACGCTTGGTCCAACTTCATTCAAACGTGCGTCCATGGCCCTCCAACAAGCGATCAAGGAGATTGAAGATGAAGTCGAGGATGAAATTTTACTGCCGCGTTCTGTTCCCATTCCAAGAGGGAATTTGGAACAGTACTTACCCGAAGCGGTGAGTTATCGGTCTCCTTGTCCTTATGGCATAATTAATTTAATGCGCATTTTGTTACCATTACCAGAGGGATAGTTATGCATCGAATAATTCATCCGTATACGAAGCCGGTATGGCTATATCCATTGACCAAACTATCCATGACGAGTTCAGCGAGCGTCGGCAATCCCCAGTTCCAGCGCGAGTCATACCTGGATATGTGCCTGGAATGCCGCGACCTATGACGCCTCGCGATTTCGACTTCGATGAGCAACGTTCGCACTCTACAACCCCTCGTGCACAATCTCCTTACGACTCGCCCGGTTCTTCATCTTTGGGCAGTATTACTACAAACAAGATAATGAGGCGTGAATCGTTATCTAGACCTTCACCTAGCACCCCTGTAGCAGCTGCCCCACTATTCTTACAGCGAAGTACTAATGGTAGGCACACGCCTACGCCTACGGTGGATGACGGTTCCCGGTCTGGGGCTAGTGATTCTGTTGACTTTGACAGTCCGCTCGGTTCCTCTATACTTGGTAGACGCAGGCCGGCTTCCCCGCTCTCAGGACCGCCGTATCAGCCGATGACGGTCACAAACCGACCTCCTTCGCGCCCAACAACTCCTTCCAACGTTATTTGGACGCCTAGTGTGAACAACGGCAATAACCATAGAGGTGGACACAATAGAAACAACAGTTGGACCGCAGACGTGGTGATGTCTGATAGTAGGCCCGGGTCACGGACACTACGGTCACCACCCCTTCCTGACTCGCCGACACTTGATTCCGGCCAGAGTGCGCCATATTCGTTCGCACATGCTGGGAATCCAATAGTGAATGGTCAGCAAACGTCGTCCTCGCAACAACCACACGCATATATCCCAGAAGTTGACCTTGGGTCACCCATGTCAGCATCTTTCACTACCCAGCAGAGGTCAGACACACCAACGCAAACTGCTCAGCGTTCTCCGATATCGCCTACCTTTTCAAACTTTGACATCTCATTGAGAAACGGCGGCGGCAGCAGGAGATCCTCTAGGCAAAACCCGCCATCATCCCCTTTTAATATCAGTTCCTTTTCTCCTCTTGGATTCGCACCTCGTGCCAACTCATCGCGATCGTCGTTGGACTCTGTTGGCTCCAGCTTCCACTCATGGGACGAACCTGACAAGGTGTTGGGTATCTTCTCAGACTCGAAAGATCAGCCTGTCGTGTGGCATGATTTTGATAGGGACCGGACAAGTTCTGCCACGCCGAGTGGTGGGTCCCCAGATGAGGAGGAGTGGGATGCAGAAGAGATCATCCAGCGATATGCGGGATTGAAGAAATCCGATATCGCAGCTGTTCAGGAGAAACTTGTCACTGCAGCATTCGCGAAAATTGCGAATAGCGATCGCGCACCTTCTGCTATGAGACGCCGTCGACCGTCGACCTCACAATCAATGAGGGTAAGTCTTCTTTAAATGTCCATTTGAAACATTATTCACACATATTTATGAAGGTTGCAAGTCCCCCACCTCAGATACAACAACCCGCATCTCCGTCTCCGTATGCAATGGATGATCAACTCTCGAAAGCCAGTGCATTGCTCAACTCTGTTGTGGAGAGCATAAATGAGCATCCAGTCAATTCAAACGGGCCCCAGGCTATTACAACATCATCATCGCAGGATACAGAGGTTTCATTTAACACCCGCCGTAATCGTGACTTGGCTCATGTTCTGTTTGGCACGGAAGATGAAACGGGAGAAGAACCTCATGAAGAGGAAACTAAGCCAGAGCCAGAGCATACGCCTGTATTTTCCAAGCCTATCGCCACTTCCACTACCACCGCCATTGCTAATGTGCATCCTACTACTATTATTTCACCGCCGCTTGATATCCCCCCTCCTACACCACCTTCCAAAGCAGAGCCTACTTCAACGCAATCATTTACATCACCTTATCTATTGTTACGAAATCCTTCAAAATCGAAAATACCCCAAACACCCCAAGAACAAGCAGAACTTGCTCGTGAAGTCCAAGAAAAAACGGCGGCGGCAATGATTGCTCTGAACAAAGATCCATCCAGGACTAATCTGGGCGATGGCTTGAAGCATGTCCCATCCGTCCGAAGACGGGTAGACACGAGTCAAATATCTACACCCAAGCTTGTTTCAACAACTACGAGTGTTGAGACTATACCCCTTCGTTCACCTTCATTATCCTCCAATACTAATCCTGGTCCATCCAAACTTGGTTCTCGATTCAAGAGATTGCGTGGTTCACTGCGCGCTAAGACCGTCACATCTTCAGGCGAAGAAACCGAGGTTTCTCCAGAAGCCATTAAATCCCCCCCAGCCAGTCAAACAGTGCATTATGACCCCGACAAACTTTATCCTTCTGGAGCACCCAAATTGTCCAGTGCTACCGAGACGGGTAGGTTCAAAGTTCCTATGGCAAGTCCTCCCGCATCTGCGGGCCCTGGTCTGAAGGGTTTCATGGCCCGGTTTAGGAACAAGCAAAGGATGTCGGAAATGCCCTCTTCCAGCGAGCACCCAAATCTTCCTCGTGCTACTTCTCCCCTTAGTCCAACCTCGCCCTTAACTCCTCGCCAAGCGGAACCAACGACACCAAGGCCAGCTACGTCGCCTAGTGATAGAAGTCATACCCTCACACCAAGGCCAGCTGGTCAACCACGTCCAATATACTCAAGATTCCCGCCGGCAGACGCACCTGTAGCTTCTGCGCCACTTACACCACCAGCATCAGTACAGTCACAGGAACCGGAACCAGCAGAGCAACTAGATGCTTCTCAGTCAGCTGCCGCCCTGGAGCAGTTATTCAGAGCTGGGAAGAACCTTGGTCTCGACGAAGGTGCTTTGAACGACTTATTAGCTCGTTCTGGGTCATTGTCGTCTCGTAATTTGTTATCAAGGAGCACCTCTGCTGCAGGTCCTCCAATAACAAAATCAGCTACAGGAAATGCTCAGCAACTCCGTCAGGTTGGTAGTACCGGATCTGATAAAACAGCCACACCGGCGAATTACAACCAAGAAAGAGTAAAAGCCAGTACGCCAGACATTAGACCTGAAACTCCAGACGTAGACAACACAATAACGAGAAAGCCTTCTACCCGGAAGCCCGATCACCTGCGTCGACCAAAAGAAGGTCAAACAGAAAACGCTGCAAACACTATTGTACGGCGGACCGTCATCTATGCTAACGATGTTTCTGCAGCAGACCTTTCTGCATTGCTCCAGCGTAAAAACTCTGCACGTAGAAAGCGAGTTAGTGCGACGTCTGTCTCGAATCGTTCTATCCATGACCGTGCCCCAACGCCTCCCCCACCGAAATCTCCGACTGGAAAACGCTTCTCTGCCGATGGTCTACCACCTATGCCCCAAATGCCTCATTTACACGGGCAAGCGGACAAAATGTTGCTGAACGTACCAACGGCGTCATCAACTGGCCCCATCGAAAAGTCTAACTCGACATATGATTCTTTGTGAGTATATTCATTTGTATATCATCAATTTAAACGATCCTGAGAGTGTTGCTAGGTACGACATGTATGCCGGGGAGAGTAGAGCAGCAAGCGTGGTGCCTAATGATCCCAATTCGCCGTATGAGTCGCAAAACCCAAAAGGCGAATCTTCGCCTGGGCCAGAACAAGGACCGGCATTGGAGCTCATTGAAATGGCTAACGGAGAGACTATTTGGTGAGTTATATGTACTCCTTATGAGTATCTCTTTCTCACACAATTTATAGGAACATCGTGAATGGCCTACGCGATGGGGACGACGAGTCAATATATTCCGGCCGTGCAAGTTTTGCATCAGAATATTCAACTCGTGAAGACGGGCAATCCGTATTTACCAAGGACCATGGCCGATCAGCTTCGAAAGGCAGCGCATCTTCCTTTGTTTCCAGAAAGAAACCCCTACAAGGGAAAGCTCGTCCAGAGACCAAAGTTAGTACCTTTTCTCACCAAACCTTACCGTGCTCCGGACATATATTAACGACGTATTCCAGGTTTTCTACAGTTCTTCGGCACAAATAGGGCGATTAATCGAAAATCTTTCACAAGGGGCGGACGCGGGATCCTTTAACTTCCTTCCAAATCTTCCGAGCCGTGGTCCAGGTCATTCTGCGTCGTCTTCTATGTCCACCAACGACATCAATTGGACAGTGGAAGAACGTCTGGACCGGATGCTGGGAGCCATGAATATACACAACACATAGCACTCGTTTGATTTCTAATTATTTCTTTTTTTTTGTTGTTGTGGACTGTAAGTGCCAAATGGATTCTATTGAAATTTCGCTCCCCAGATGTGTGTTTTGAATGAGCTGATTGCACTCCTTTTTCCTTCCATTCCATCCAATGCAGTAGTCGATAAATATATGTGTCCAATAATCACAGCAATACCCGATAGCAAGAAAGAAAAAGAAAGATACGGCATGAATAGCTATATTCCATGAATGTCGACCCAACGATTCACACATAGTGCAACGAGGGCCTCCATCAGAAGCGTGTCATGGAGGAAGGTATATTGTAAGATCGCATGTGAGGGTCCAATGGCTGTGGGTTGTGTGAATCGCCGGAAGGCGGCGATGCGATTGTTGTGAGAGGAATAGAGCTGTGTGCAACTAAAGTTAAGAGACCGGTGAAGGGAGAGAAAAAAAGAGGGCAATGCGAACATCGTACGAGCCTGCAACCTCTCGACTTCGTCTCCATTCGAATCTTTTGCCGTCCCCAGAAATGAAAGCGCGTGCACTGAGAAGGAGGGAGAGCATGGATCATCATCCGGTGTTCAAAACGCACGAAGGCTAACGATAAGGATCGGTTCTTTCGATGAGATAATGAGTTGGCTGGGCTCACCCGTGTGTAGACCCTGCGAGTAATAGCTGGGTCATTGGCATCTGGCGAGTGCCTATGGTGGCGCCTCCGAGATGGTTCCCTGGACTCCATTCGAGCTTTGCACAGAGTTCCTTGTTATTTCTATAAACCTACATCATGGAAGAAATTTTCAATATATATTCCGAACCATGCCGCCAAGAAAAAGAAGAACGAATTTGAATATGTACCACTGACCATAGTGCGTAGATTGGGCGTCAGGAGATTTCGTTCTGTAGTCTCAAAACAAAAGTAGATAGGCTTTGTGTCTTCACCGATGATAACACAACTCCGTGGATCGTCTCTCCCGGTGAAAAAGATGTCGTAGGTGGTGGAGGTCATTTGAAAGGCGCTAAGATGAGACGCTGCGCGCAAACAAGGTCGTGTTCTTATAACATGGACTTTATCGAGTTCTGGCTCCCGTGATTAGCGCGTCTCGGGTCCATGGGAAGATTTCCAGCGATGGTGGCGCAGGAAGAGAAGCAAAATAGCAGCAATAAAAAAAAAGAAAGATCAACAACCATCGGTCTGTGCTCAAAGATTTATACTTTGTCCGAGCAGCCTCTACACGATCACGAACAGAGGACATGTCAAAGTGCTGCCACTGCCACTTCAAACCTAAATAATGTCGAGGCAATTTCCGGAGCTTTCCCTTATATGGCCCTCCTACCCTGACTGTCCCACGCGTTCCACGTTTTTGCCACGTTTTTGCTCCTCCTCGGGCGTCTTTCAGTTGTACAGGCATACAACATGCATTAGATTACTCCAAAATATATATAACACACGCCTACGGGTTTACTTTCCACAATGGCCTCTTGCGCAACTTCCGTGTAACGTGCACATTGTTCCCAAAGTTGCTCTGCCCAAACGCCAATACCACCGTCTCTTCAGCACCGAGACCCCGGGCGACGCCCCGCTTGCGTAATTCAATGGCATCTTTAGCAAACTTGAATCTCGTCTGGTCGGAGCCTGTTATCGAGAAGTAAAAATATATTAATACAGCTTTTTCAGGTTAGGGTTCCATATGCACACTCACCAATTGCAAAAATGGGAGACTCGATTGCAGTCTTGAACATTTCGAATGGTACTCGTGAAAATATTTGCAACAAGACGTCACGGCCCCCTGAAGAAGGATCCAAACCACCACGCTGGACCTCAAGGACTTCCGGAAGTGTCACCACGAGGAAGTGGAAGACGTCGTCCTTCAACCTCTGAGCATATTGCCCAAAGACCGAAGTCGAAGCAATGTCGGGTGTCGATGAGCCATCCGAAGGTGATGGAATAGAGTCGACGAATTCAAGCCATGCTCCGATGGTATCAATGGACATGGACTGCCTGCAAACATTGTACGCATACTGGCATAAATCTTCCATGCCTCCCAACAAACAACCTGCCGCTAATACCGCTCGCGCGTTGTGTTCTCGGATCAGGTTCAAGGATATGGCCGAGTAGAGATAGCCCAGCGCTAGAACAAGGGTAAGTGTCAAATTATATATGACGACATTTAAATTGTCCTTACCTATGGCGAAACCCTACCACGAAAAAAAAAGAATGTCAGCTAAGGGATGATATGCTGAAAAGTCCCTACACGAACCTCCTGCGTAATTTCCGGTTCTTGCTCTAAGTGAACATATATGACACGCTGGCCGCCATTTTGTGTTGGAGATGTGGACATAAGATGTGCGAGAAATGGGGAACGAGATAGTATAATAGCATGAAGGCGATAAACATGTTGGTGGACGTGCTAATGGAAGTAAAAATGTATCAGAAGGCGTCCTAATATTCCGAAAGGGGAGAAAAACGTACGAGAACCGTGTCAGCATAATTCTATACGTGAGCCAGTAACTAATTAGCACGCGTCGTGTATCTGAGCAAAGTAAGTACAATCTTACCCCAGTCTGAAATCCTGCATGGTAAAGATGGCTAATTATTTCTTCATTGTGAGAATTTTGACGGATGGGCCTAGAGAGAGAACAACATAGAACACATCAGCATATGAACACAAGCGCTGGCCATGCGAACCACGCCTTCGCGGCCATGACGCGAGATATACAAAGATAATTGGGTATATAGAGCCTTATTCAAACTGATAACTTACAAGAGATGACCGTTAGTAGGATAGCTGGACGATGAGGGTGAATTGTTGTTGGCGTCAAAGGGAGCACCTGCTGAAATCTCTGAAGCGGCAGACGATTCGGTGTGAGAAGTGGATCCATTGGTATGATTTGCATGGCCGTTTACAGAGCTGGAGGTTGAAGGAATAGAGGACATTTTGAGTACAAGAAAGAGAAGAAGAAAAGAAAAAGAAGAGGCTGCTTGAGACGGCACGAGAGGAACAAGTCAACTCGGAAAAGTGGGGACAAGGGTGAAGGGCGTCACGACGTAGCTGTCACAGCCGCCGTCTTTCACACAAACGGCCCCTCACATCTTTCCGCTCTCCGTTATTTCATTCCGCTCTTCTCTACTTAATCTTTGCAAGGCGGGAGTTTTTACAGAGTTCAGGGTTGATATCGGCATGTCACTCAAAATAAAATCGTGCAATTTATGTTTTATTAAACAAGTCAGATATTCATGAGTTACAAGTCAACAGCGAAGAAGTCTTCTGCCTCGTCTCTGTTCAGTACAACCCCATAGGCATCAGTTCCATTCATCTCCACTTCACTCATTGAGACATAGTGCGTCATGAGATTATTTGTGATACCCTCCTCGAGTGCCGACTCTCCGCATATTGGCGCATAGAGAGGCGGCGGTGCAATGTAAACAACAGGTATGCTCGAACCCTCCACTTCGTCGTGTACTGCAGTAGTCTTGACTATCTGTTGAAGTTTTTTTTTCTCAACAGTAGGCCGGGATTATTTCACAACTCGACTGACCATATGGCTTCTATCGGATGCAAAATGTTTCAAAAACAAAAGTCCCGCAACCACGCGAAATTTACTAGATTTCGTTAGTCGAAAAATAGTGCTCGACGCCCGTAGCAACAATGAAAAATTCACCTTTCGTAGGCGGGTAAAAGGTCCTCTGGGAAAGTCATCGACAGGTATTCTGACGATGTCGACAGTCAGATCTGGTATATCCACAGTCAGATTAGAATCACCTTCCCATTGACACGGCACAGGCAGTGTAGTATCAAAATCGTATACCCAACTACTGCTCTTGTGAGATGTTTTCACCGCCGGCAGAGATCCAGAACCCTTCAAGTGTGGCTCTCGAGGTCGCAGTAACAGGATGACATGGTAATCCCATACCACCGGATTACCTTCCTCACGCGCTGACTTTTGATACCATAACGCAGCCTGGTAAGCGTAACTTTACATTAGATCTGTATTCGCGTGAAGACGATGAGATAATTTGAGTGCAGAAACGAGGGCCAGAAATTTGCGTTTTACATGTCATACAGACAACTCGAATATAGACAAACTAACTGATTTATTTTCGTTCGATATGAAAGCCACGTAGATTTCCCAGAATTTTGCAACTGATGGGTCTTCTAGGTATTGTCGACAAAGGAGGTAGACATTTTCTTCGCAATAACAACTTGTGTAGATGCTGTTGGATGGTAGTATAGGTGGAGCGTTCATGTAAATTTCAAATACGGGCACACAGCGTTCAGTGTTCAGTATGTTCAGTGTTAAGTGTTGAGTGAGAGGCCTAGTAAGAAGAGAGAGATAAGATAAGATTGCGCAAATGGTGCGCCCGAGGCGTGGAAAATCATCCACGGTTCGGCTACTTCACAATGCCGGTTGCGGAGGTCATTTCCACAACTGGGAGACAAGTGTGAAAGTCGACCTTTGACAGAGAGCGAGAAAGATGATTGCATACCATTAGTACGCGGATATAGCAATGCGGCCTGAAGTCGGTTCTGTAATTTTTAAAAATTAATCTTAGCAATCAGTAGTTGCACAATTCGCACAATTTGAGAGTGAAATCTGCAAGGCGCCACATGTGTCGGGCGTCATAGTCATCACTCGAAGAGAATCATTAGGCTCCAGCGACCATCTACTAAATATATTTAATTACAGCAGCTCTATTACCACTGGCGAAAGTTCGCGGGAACAGTGAACCCTAGTAGCCTGAAGCAGTCTCTTTCGACTGCCAGGTACAGTGAGCCAAAGGTGTGGAAACTGTGGAGACTAAGCACGCTCCTTATTCACTTCCATACCACACTTGTCAAGCCAATGAATCCAGAATGGGCCTTGCGCGCAATCCAGGGTGAAAAAGCGAGTATCAGATATGGTAATGATACAGATGATTGTAAATATACGGCCCGCCTGCCTTTTACTTTTGCAATATAGGTATTGGTATAAAGTGACACTCCAAAGGATATACGTATATGTGGTGCGTCCGTGTCTTTCATGATGTATGATATACAGTTATAGGTCGTTCTAAATGCGTGAACCAATCAGTAACCGGCAATGCCCGAAGGAACAAGGGTTCTTGTCGGCTCACAAGATGGGGGTATATTTAGATAGGTATCAACTTCGTCATTTCATGTATCTCGGTGTCTCGTCGCTCCAACGTACTTTTTCTTCAGCACAAGGTCGGGCGACGAGGTGAGTTTTCGACATGGCACGAATATTTCACGCGTAGGGGAAGACGGGCTTGCCAATTGCGGCGAAGAGGATTGGTAATATCGCGGCTGGGGAAAACACGGGCTAGTGGGACTTCGAGAGGAGCTAGAGCTTGTCCTCGATGATACTGTCGTAGAAATATTATGATATTCTGGCATGTCACTCGGGTGGCTTGGGTGTCTCGTCTGCGAGCGGAGGGATGATGACATTGCGATATGATACATGGATGGTCTAGGTGGTTCGGGCATCAGACCAGAATTGTTAGTGAATGGATGTGTTGCGAATGGGTCAAACGAGGCCAGCAAAGGGGAGCGCGACATGTTCCAAAAGCCGGTAAAGGTAGTCGTAGGCTAATGCAGTAGTGCGGATGTAAATCGCTGAGGCACAATGTGGAGTGTACAAGCTTGTGGGGGTGAACTTAGGAAGTTAGGGAAACTTGGAGAAGGGATGAGTGAAGTCAAACTCTTATATAGCTGATCTCGGGAGATCGGCACTTTTGCTCCAGCAGGTTGAGCCATCCTTCCAAATCCGAGAAAGGACGATAGCCCGTGAAATCGGCTGCAAACAGTCTCACTCAAGCCAGCGGTGTGCATCCGCACCCTCTTGTACATTGTATCGTAACTGGAAATATCGGAGCGCCTAAAGCCTTGTATCGCGTCCGCCGAAAATTTGTCACATGTTATTTCCCCGCGAGCGGGGTAATTGGAATCATTTATGGTCTTGTCATTGGATGGAACAACTTCGGTTACGTACATAGAAGGGATATGCAAATCATTCCTCAAACGACTTGCTATTAATGTGGCTGGAGATAAACGTTCAGCTGAGACTTGAAAATTGTTGTCAAAAATGTGAGAAAGTCTTATAGCCAAGATCATGATACACTTACCGCTACCATTAGAGTAGTCTTGTCGCCAATAGCTCAGGGAGAATATGATAACTAGAAGAGTTGGTTACAAGTTAAGCTCAATCACCGACAGAAGGACAGCTGATTCGTTGCCCACAAGGAGAGCCTACATTTACTTCACCTTCATTGCTATCTTACCGGAACTTGCTAGTTGTTGGCTTTCTGGCCCTGACACATAAGATTGCAAATTAAGTACCTCTCATAATGGAACCTTACTATGGAATGTGCATGAAGAATCCTTAGTTCTGAAAGGCTATTTAGTATAATAACTTCGTGGTGATTATGAGAAATGTGATAGCAATAAATGGGACACTAGACGTTGGACAAGAGGCATGCGGCACTGCCTAGTTGCCTTCGAATGTCTTGATAATCTACATCATGTGCTAGAAGTACATTAATAATTGTAGTTCGAGAGAGGTATGAGTTGACTCACTGTCTTCGACTTCTCCCCATCTCTCAATCTGGCTGTCGACCTCTACGGTCGACGCTAGCGATGCATCTTCAACTGAAAGATGTTTTTTTACCAAAGCCAACCCAATAATAAGTGATTTTGACGAGTACGTTGCGCGTTCAAGGGCTGTACCATTAATGTGAGTTAAACGAGTGGAGAAATTGTCGCCATTTCACCCACCAGCCATCTCCCAGTTGTCCAAGGATTCCATAACTTTCAAGAGTTTCTCTTCGGTCTCGGCAGGCTGGCGAACAGAAAGAACAGAGTTTGATACATTCAGCGTGATATCGAACGTTTTTCTCGCCCAATCTAGTAGTGGCGTCCAGCGCTCAGATTGTAGCTTTTCTAGCGGTTCGGGATTGTTATGGAAGAAACTGTGCGTCTTGTCATATATCTATCTATCAGGCTACTAGGAGGACGCGCTTACCAGATGGTGTCGGTGTGAATGTATCTCAGCAATGCCTCTCGTACTTGGGTTCTTGTGTTTTCATCGGTCATGGCATCGACAGCCCGAGAAGTAATCGAGGTCTAATTTGAAGTTGTAGAAATGGTGACATGGGATGGAAAGAAGACTTACCATTGGCAGAGCATGAGGCTTCAGCAGAATTTCTTGGTGGTCCCATTCTGCGGCAATAAGTGTGGCAGGCAAAGACTTGGTCAAAGGCAGTTTGAGAGTGTTTCCCGAAGGTGTCTTCAGTGCACGTTTATCCAACGTCACTACCAAAGAATCGTCGCGTTGCTCAACATTAACGTCTTTCCAGAACCTTTTTTGTGTAGCTTCTGCGCCTGTGACAAGTTAGATGTGAGACTACACATATATTTCGAGGTAATGGCCGTAATTTACGATTTGTGTCTGTAACAGGAGGTCCATCGTGGGCGGCGCTGTTGGCCTGAGCAGTTGACTGCCACCTGAAATTGGAATAGTTTACAGTAATTCTCGTCCTATTAAAGTTTCGAGAAGTAATTCTTGTCGTCCCATGTCGAGCAAGACGTTCGAGGAGCATTTTGGTGTAATAGTAAGGATTAGTAAAGCGACAGTGAAGAGACGATAATTCGACGCGGCGCTACGCGGCAACAAAATATTCGGACGCCATCACGTGGTATTATGTCATTTTGAGGTTGAATCCAAAATGGGTTTCGCCCCTTTTTCTCATTTCAAATTTGTATTCTACACACTCACTTTCTAAACCACCACCTATATTTTTTGGCTTAATCCAGCCGCATACTACACATAAATCAAAATATGTCACATACTATATCTCAATCTCAACCAACTATTTCTGCCTATTTCCAGTCGTCACCACCAAGGAAGACAAGGAAGCGTCCTGGTTCTCCAATCGACCTGACTTCTGACAATGAAGATATCATTTCAAACGCCAAACGACCTAGAACATCTGAAAATGCAGAAAGCTCAACAACTGACGACGCAATTCATGATGACTGGCGTTTCTCTCCAGAAAAGACGAAGCAAAGTGGCTCATCCAAGCCACGTACAGCAGCACAAAATGCGCGACATGAAGCGTTTAAGAGGAAGTTACTTCAAGATAACAGCTGGCTTCTGTCAAATTCATCAAACAATCTTGAATCTCGCGATGATGCTATGAATGTAGACTCCGAAAAAGACGCCAATAATCCAGATGAACAAGACTCTGGCGATGAGTCTGACCGCTTTCAGAAATTGCAAGAGCTATTTTCGAATAAAAGGAAAGGGAAAGACAAAGCGAGTGAGAAGTGTGCGCTTCCAGCAAAAAGGAGCAAGAAAGTTGTCGAAGTTGGTCCTAGCGGGCAACCTTATACAGCTTTGGAGAAACAGGCAAGTTATAATTGATCACGGCTGTAAGTCTTGAATTACTTATATTTTCTAGGTTGCGCAATTAAAGAAAGAAAATCCGGGAACACTTCTCATGGTTGAAGTTGGTTACAAATATAAATTTTTTGGAGATGATGCAAATGTGAGTATTGTATTGTTATATGTTACATGATTGATCAAGAACATGCTTACAGGTGGCCACAAAAGAGTTGGGTATGGTGTCATACATGGACCGTAATTTTCTTGTTGCATCCATTCCCGTGGAAAGGCGTAACATCCATCTTAAGACGTAAGAGTCCGACGTATCCATTTTGGGACTCATTAACTAAACGTTCATACAGACTACTTTCAAACGGCCATCGAGTTGGTATAGTCAACCAGACCGAGACAGCAGCTCTGAAGAAGATCAGCGATACTCGGAATGCCCTTTTCGAGCGCAAGTTGACGAACTTGTTTACAGCAACAACGTGCGTCCGTCACTCATTGACCCTGCTAATCGCATTCCAACTCACGTTACCTAGCTATATTGAAGCACTGGACTCTGTTGATCAATCCGAAGAATCAGCAATACCACCGTTTATGTGTCTTATTGAAGAGCCCAAAGAGAAAAACTCTGCGGATGTTTCTCTCGGCATAATAACGATATGTCCCAGTACAGGGGACGTTACTTATGACGATTTTGACGGTGTGTTCGTTGTTACCCCTGTTGTGGTCTCTTGACTCACTGTCTCTGAATTGATGCTATGCACGCAGACACTGTTATGCGCCTTGAGCTAGAGGTTTGTTCCTAATAACGAAATTGGCATTTTTTGCCTGCTGGAAACTCAAAAAAATTTATAGACAAGACTCGTACATGTACGCCCGTCGGAGTTGTTGTACCCAAAAAATGGGTTGACGGAGGCAACGAGCAAGATGCTTTCGCATTTTTCTGGGCTTACTTCTGGCGGACAGCATATGCGGATTGAACACATCCAGAAAGTGATGGACTATACAGAAGCTTTTGAAAAGGTATCACAATTTTACACCGACAAACAGAAGTTTGCCGCTGCATCTGAAAGCTTCAAATCAGGTTAGGCTGCTTGCTTCCTTGCCAAGTTTTACTGTATACACATTACTTATTCCATGCTAAAGGGAAATTGATGGCTGCAATTACGGACTTGCCTCAAAGAGTCGTTATTGCTCTTGCACACAGCATCAAGTACCTGTCCAATTTTGGTATTGCAGATGCCTTTCTTGAAACTAAATTTTTCACCAAGTTTACAACACGCGCTCATATGCTATTGGCTGCTAATACCTTGATAAATTTGGAAATATTTCGGAACGATACCGACAACACTACGCGAGGTTCTTTGATCTGGGTCTTGGACCGAACAAAAACCAAGTTTGGAGCGAGACTTCTCCGAAGCTGGATAAGTCGGCCATTGGTTGACAAACGGTGGGGAGTATTTTGTTTGAAGTGTTTATTGAGCTGATATCTAAGATGAAGTGTGCTTGAAGAGCGAATTGACGCGGTGCAAGAAATTCTTGACAGCAGTTCTGAAACTCTACTTAACCTTCGCAGTCTGCTCAAAGGATTACCTGATCTGGCAAGAGGACTCTGTCGAATACAGTACCGACAGGTATGGCCCCTCTCTTTTTTTAGAGCTCTATCATTAAAATTAAGTCCAACAATTTAGTGTACTCCAAAAGAACTCTCCATCTTGCTCCCAGCTTTCAAAAAGGTTTCCCTTGCCTTTGAACATGTGGGCACGGAAAATAGCGGGGTCAAGTCTGTGATTTTGAATGAAATTATCAAATCTCTTCCAAAATTGAAAGAACCTGTTAAAGAGCTTTTGGACACCGTAAACTTGAAACAAGCGGCTGAAGGCAATAAAGAGACGATGTGGAATGATCCGGACACATATCCTGAGATTATCGACGCTGACATGGTTCGTATTTCTCAATATTTCATACCATTATCATTATTGCTGAACTGCTCAAAAGGCTATGAGTATGATTGAGACAGAGCTTAAAGACGAGTTGACCGCTAGTAATACATTCCTTTGGCTTTCTCGACGATAATTGACAGGTCTGCTTTCAGTTCGTAAACAAATCAAAGTGCCCTCTTTACAATGGGCGACAGTGGCGTTGGACACTGTGAGTTCTTATTAAATTCTAAGTATTATGTCCCTCTGTTCGCTTACTTCGCCTTAGCATCTGATAGAACTCAAACGGTCAGACAAAAGACCCATACCTGACAATTGGATCCTGCATTCCAAGTCAGTTCTCCTTGGTCAGCTAGCATGATAAATCAAATATTGACGTTGAGGGTTGCTCTCTCACAAGGACGAAGTTATATGTTCGGTACCAAGTACCCTCTGTACAAGCCAAATTGCAGGAACGCGAACAGCAGCGAGAGCTTCTCGAAGTACGTAATTCCTTATTCCGAGGCGCACATATGCTCACAAAAACAATCAATAGCTTAGCGCCAATAATGCATATAGTTCCTTCTTACAGGACATCTCCTCCAAACATTATGCCATTCTGCGGGACGCAGTAAACAAGCTCGCTGTTGCTGACTGCCTGACGAGCTTGGCTCAGGTTGCTCTCAAAGAAAATTACGTCCGCCCTGAATTTACAGACGATGACAGCCTTGAAATTGAAGAGGGGCGGCATCCTATGATTGAACGTTTTAATGACAACCCTCACATACCCAACTCAATCATGATGGGCGGCAAAGAAGCACGAACAAAAATCATAACGGGGCCAAATATGGGCGGGTAAGATTCACGCCTTTCTTGGTTTGCTCTGGTTATTTTCAATGTCTTTATATCAACAGGAAGAGTTCATGTGTTCGAATGGTAGCCTTGATAGCGCTTATGGCGCAAATTGGTAGTTATGTTCCAGCCAAATCTGTGAAGATGGGTCTCTTGGATTCTATCCTGACTCGAATGGGAGGTGAGCGCAATTGTACTACTCGCTCCCAGTCTTACTGATAAGATAAAGCATCGGATGATTTGGCGAGAGGCCGCTCGACGTTCATGGTCGAAATGTCGGAGACAAGTGAAATCCTTCAAACGGCAACAAACAAAAGCCTAGTCATTTTGGATGAGTTAGGGCGAGGAACGTCGACTTTCGATGGGGTATGTTCCACTGCTGTGGACATCTTTTTATCCAAGTGGGATTAAATATCATGCTGTTTTTTTTAGATGGCGATTGCGGATGCCACTCTGCAATACCTTGTCGACACTAAGAAGTGCAAAACACTATTTATTACGCATTACCCTTTGTTAGCGACCAAACTTGAGAAGAAGTTCCCTCATGATGTCCAGAATGTTCATATGGGATACGAGGTAGAACAGCGCATAACAGGTATTCGTGAAGTCACATTTTTGTATCGACTTATTCCCGGACTTGCTACAGGTAAGTTGACTGTGTGCATGCTACTCAATGGTGCTCAAGAAACATATTTTCCAGAGTCTTTTGGTGTTGAGTGTGCTCGTCTAGCTGCCCTCCCAGAAAATATCCTCGAGGTGGCTGCAGAGCGTTCTACTCAAATGGAGGGAGAAGTCCAACAGAGAGTTCGAAGGAACAAGTAAGCTTGTATCCTGCCTGCGAGAGAAATTTTTGACAACCATATAATCGCTAGGCTAATCAAGGCATCCCATCAACTCGAGCGATGCCTGAGAAGTCAAGGCGCAGAGGCGGAGCAGGCCGTAGAAGAACTACGCGGAATGTTGGAGTCATTATTATAATTCTGTGTAAAATAAATGAATCGTCTGTATCATATCTTACCATATCCTTCTCGTATTTATATTACCGCTTCTTCTTCTTGCTTCCGGGGCTATGTTTGTTATAGCCAAGGGGCAATACAATTCCGATATTTTGGATAGAAGCAAGGATATTTTGATTAATATTATCATTAGGTAATGTGGTCCTAAGTTTACTCGAGGGGAAGGAAAGGACTCCTACGGTAAGCAGGTGCCTCAATTACGGGAGGTAATGTTGCTGCGAGCTCAACAGTTCCAGCAGGGAAAGGTAGATCATCTACACCCTTGGGTAGAACCTTCTCGTACAATCCTTTAGCTTGGTTGTGACTACTGAGGGCGACCATTTTTTTCTTTGCATCGCTGACAAGTACGTGCGCGTCGTCCACACCTGGCACTGTTCCTTTCACGAAAATCAGGTTCAAGGCAGTATCGACGCGGATGACAGGCAAATTTTGAGTGGTGATGCGCTTGTTTCCCATACGACCGGCCATTTTCTTCCCTGGGAAGATACGACCAGGATCCTTGAAGAGGAGTCAGTTATATTGACCTTCAAGAAGCTAACTTTAGATACCTGATGCTGGCCAGTAGAACCAGAGGAACGATGTGATATTGAAACACCATGACTAGCAGCGAGACCATGGAATCCCCAACGCTTCATTCCTCCTTGGAAGCCTTTACCAATTCTAAAGCGAGTATAAGTACGAGGAAGTTAATAATGACATAGATGCGTCTTACGAATTGGCCACAACGTCGACAAATTGTCCGGGAACAAAATGGATGGCAGATAGGGTGGTTCCTTGAGGCGTACAATTTAGGACGCTGCATGCTATGTTTATGGAAAGTGAAGGTACGTACCAACAGGAACGAGTGCATCGGGCGTAACGGGGAATTCCTTCACTATTCGCTTTGGAGGAACTTTCGCCTTTCGGAAGTGACCCAACATTTGCCGGGTGGTAGTTTTCACTGGTTTATCGCATGCAGCAACTTGAACGGCGTGATATACACTGTGGTCCTTTCTTACTGAGCGGATATTGGCTGTAACTTGGCAATTTTCCAGCTAGTTGAAGTTAGGTTTTAATCAAGGAGACTGACAAGGGATGTTCGCGTACCTGTAATACGGTGACGGGTATTCTGACTCCTTGGTCATTCCACACAGCAGTCATTCCGCGTTTACGAGCGATTAATCCTGTGCGAATTGAATTCGGAGTCCATTTTTGTGGACCAGAAGGTTCTGATGGTGTAGTGTCGGTTGTCGTGGCAGAAGAAGAAGCCTGGGAGGGCGTATTTGCAGAGACAGAAGCGTGTAGCTGCCTTACAGCAGCCAATTGCCGGCGCCTGCAGACTGTACGGAGCCCAAGCATTAGCGTTGGCTGTTGGTTTATAGAAAAGTGACCAATGACCAGCAGCCGACGCTTTGGTCGGACTTCCAAATGCAATTTCTAACCCAACCTAACCCTATTAGTCCGCTATCTCCTTTTTGTACCTTGCTCTACTTTATCTCGTTGCTTCAATGGAATGGCTTTCTGGCCGACAGATGAAAGAACTACGTCTAATGAACATACAGTGGAGGAAGAACGGGATCGGAATTATCCTTATCTAGAGCCAGGTCTGATTGGGGCCGCAACACTCGTAGAAGAGAGCAATAAACATCTGAGATGGGCTTTCGTCGCGACTCCTTCGGACAAGGGTTCAGGTATAGCAATAAATCATTTTGATAAGTGTGTAAACTCAAATGCACGCAGGATTTGACCCCCAAACGCGTCTCAAAATTGGGAAACAGACGACCGTCTTTCCTTCCACCTGCTCGACACCCATTCGAAATAAGTTTGGCAGCGTTCAACAGCGTGCAGAACAAGGAGTAAGTCTCGGAAATATTGCTCTCTTTTATACTTATCTAATTCAATGCAGGCCAATTTTCTTCGAACATTTCTTCCAGACGTCGAAATAGCTTCAGAGCTCATTCGAGATCGCCTTGTCGAAGAAACCGCACTCTATCGTGAATTAGAACAATTCGACCCTTATTCAGGAAATCTATTGGAATATGTGGAGCCTCAGAATACGTGCGACCAAGTCGTATTGCTGTTCCCAAGTGGAGAAACAAATAGAGATCTATGTGAGTGTTTTCTCGCCAACCTCATGCTCTCGACTGATTGCTATGCAGCTCTATCCTCCATCAATTATAAGGATAGTCTAGAAATTGTTTTCACTCCTTCTAAGGAGCCAATTCGTACATTCTCGACGCCTATACAACACATAGTTGCTTCACATGGGAAAGGTTCACTTCCTAATGCCTACACGCGGAGACTACCTCTAATCTCGCTTAATATGCAGAAACAAACCTCGCTGTCCGCACTTACGGCGCTACCCAATTGTTCCAAATGAAATGGGACATTGATGCACCTCTACAGCCTACACTGTCAGAGCTTGCCACTATTACACGTCAGGATACTGGGAATGAAGTCGTTGTCGACATGAAGCACTTATCAACGGCCGGAGAAATTATTCTTGTCGGAGAAAAAGGAACGGTATTCAAATGTTCAGTCGCAAACGGAAACAGACAAATGTTCGAATCTTCTACCGGATAATTACATCTCCCTTGGCTAACTCCGAACAGAACAGCGTTTAGTCAAAGTCCTTTATCGTCGAAGCTTAGCGGAGATGGTTTTTGGCGGCTTTCTATTGGACAGGATAACTTCAACACCTTCGTTTTATCGAAAAGGCATCTCTGGCGAATGGACAATAGGGTAAGGCAGGCTCCTAATGCACACTATCCAAGTGCTCACGAGATCTCCAGAAAGCTTTGCGAGAAGAATTTTTCAGTCTTCCGAGCGGAAAACACTGTTTTACATCCATAGAAGATTACAAGAACTATAATATCATTCGTTTGTGTTCAACAGATCAAATTACTTGGATAGATGTACGCTTTCCAAAGAAGCCCCTTCTTACTTATGCTCATGGAAGAGAGTACGATCGTTACATTTCTGTCCACACTGTTGGGGAAGGGTTCGATCATCGTGCGTATTTCACATTGTTCACTGCATAATATACTAACTGCTGTGTAGCTCTATCGTTTCTGACCACTCGAAGTAACAGTTTGACCACTGTCTACGATGTTTCTTGCTCAGTCGACCAGCGTACCCAGCTTAATACGCTTCCTTATCTGCTACCCTCCGAGGCAACTATGTACCAGGAGAATAATGGGCGACAGTTCATCTCTCACGACGAAATATTGGGCTTGGTAAGCCTTTCAGATAGAGAAGGGGTCAAATACAGTGAAATATTACCCACCGAATCTTCCGGAGAGCTCAATTATTCTGTTCGAGACGAAGATATTTTTAATGCAGCAAAAGTTTCCGAAGAAAGATTCGAAGATATTGGTCCCTTGGGTCGCAAAGAATTTAGTCAAATTAACCTCAACACAGCTTATAACGGTCAGTGTTGGTTTTTTCCCTTCCTCTATGCTTATCGTTAAATTTCTCGATAGCTGTATTCCAGCGCTATTTTCAGGACGCCAAAAAGTTCGAGGAAATAAATGCTGAATTGCTTTACCAGCTGCTTGATGACTTTCCGTCTTATATGCAACTTAAAGAAGTACCGACTGAACATATTCTATCCACGTAAGTTTCTAGGGCGCTACCTTTTTCTGATCCTCAACTGAATAGTTCAGTCACGATATATTGTTTCGCGCCGGAGAAGAACCTGAACAATCTGGAAGATCTGATTTCTTAACAGAAAGTACTATAAATTCAAAGAGAGGATATAGAGCATTGAAGCAAGGCCGTCTTTCTGCGGAACTCATCCAAGCGCCGCTTCATCGTTCAATTGCGTCTGTTCTTCGTCATCTTGACAAGCAATACCCAATGGACCCGGCACATTCTATGGAGTACCTTCAGTCATTTAACCTATCCGAGGATGTTGACTGCTCAGTCAAATCTCGTGAATTTGAAAGAGAATCTTGTCAACAATTGGCTCTAGATCTGGCTTTGTCATCCGACATCTACTCTGATACGTCTGTTGTGAAAACCGAGCAAGTCGACCAAACCCTGGAATTTATGACAGAAGCGTTATCTCTTGGAAACGAACCTCCTCCAGTCGAATTCCGTTATCTAAGGCCAATGGAAAAACTTTCTGCATATTCTGAGGATAAAGGTGCATTTTCGAAAGTTCCGGAGTTGCCTGTTGGAGTGCGTCTCCTGCTGAAGGAATGGGATGATGGGGATCCTGAAGAATACATCTACCAAGATCCTTACGATATCAGCACATCTCTGACTTCCCCAATGACGACGAAAGCAAGACAGCCTAACCAGGCCGGTCCCCCTCCTGTCATTGCGCAAAGTCAAAGCCAAAAACCTCCAAAGATTATTGCAGCAAATATAGGTACGACATCAAAGCCTGAGATGCCTCGAAGAAATGCTACACAAGCGCAATCTCAAGACCGATTCTCCCACAATCTGGCCCCAGGATTTGGTAGTTATCGTCCAGAGAAGTCTCTGACGAATCAATCGCAATCACAATCGCAGGAATTATTTGGGAGTACACAGGTGCTACCTGGTCCTCATGGTGGTCGACCTAACGTAGCCAAGAAGAAGCCAGGTAAGAAGCGTTTGGGTGGATTTTAGATAGAAATACATGTACTATACGTAGTAGACGGTCAATGGATGGTGACCATTTGGGATTGTCGGACAACCCGCTGGTTAGTGCGTTCTTGGCAATGCCGCGGTAAGTCGGGTCAAGTGACATTCGCGTGATCTAAAGCCCCTTCTTCGCTCCTCGACGCCTGCTCTCAGGTCTCTCGGGAATTCCAGATACAAATTTCTTTCTTTCATACTTATATCACACCGCTGGCTTTAATTGGCACTCTGCTGCAGTCTGAAAGTAATACCAATTTGTCGTGCACGAGCACGAAACTGGACTCAGGGCCAGCCCCATAACTTGCTCTATGGATGGAAAAAGGTATCAAATGTCATATGCCACAATTAGGAGGCTACTGACAACTTTTCTAGGGGATCTAATCCTGCGTACGACCCCGACAGATTTCATGACTTCTTACGAGGTGAGCTCTTTTCTCAAGACTTAATGTTGTGAACTGTATTGTGAACGCAGTATTTCAGGAAACAAGGCCGTCGTTTGCGCCCTCTCAGCCAGCTATGTATCGACTTTTGCTGGATATCCTGTTAGTACTTTCTTCGAAGGCGTCTAGGCTCTTCCTGACTTGAACATGACTTCGCTTCCATGACAGTTGGATTCCATCAAATCGAGGCTGCAAACGACGAAAACGAGGATAACAGTCCCGAAGCTTGCTGCATTGGTGTATCGTGAGGAAGGGATAATGGGATTTTACCGGGGACTCTGGATTCCTTTAATGACTATATCTTTTGTCCGTGAGTTTCCGTTGTCGTTTCAGTATCATCAGAACATCCTGGTAATAGTGAATGACATGATGTCGTTTCGCAGGTGCTGCAAGCTTCACCATCTATTCGGAAACGAAGGAAAATTTCAGCAAAAACAATATATTATGCCGCGACAGTATTATTGATACATCGTTAACTGGTGGAATTAGTGGTGCGATGTCAGGGGCTCTTATATCTTTTGGGAGTGCTCGTGCGTGTTTCTTAATCTTTCCATGTTCACACCGAACTTACATACACAAATATCCCAGCTTTTGAACTGGTCAAAGTTGGTGGCCCTTCGACGCCTGTGATCTATCAGCTTATCCTTTCTAGGTTCGCCGGCAACTTGAATATGCCATTGCAGCGAGTAAAGGAATCACGAAGTTCAAACCTCCGAGCACTGTGGAAGCCGTCAAAGACATTTATAGGACTAATGGACTTGGGGGCTTATATACCGGATTTAAACTTCATTTTGGTGAGTCCAACTACTCAGCCTACAATCTAGCTATTTTTCTTAAATGTTGCCACAGTACGTGACACCGCCGGCACTGCTCTATATTTCTTAGAATATGATGGAATGCGACACCTTCTTGGACGTCAAAGATCTGGAGAGCAAGGTGCAACGCCGTCATGGCTACCGATTCACTCGTCCCTAGTTCCTTTTGTTTGTGGTTCGCTAGCTGGGGTGCGTTCCTCCTAGAAATCCGTATTTTGAGACCTGATTATCCTCAATTACCTCATGACGGCGATTTTAGGTGACATCTTGGGCTTTGATCTACCCGCTTGACGTGTAATCTTCTCCATCTTTTCACCATAACTTCACTTTCTAATAACTTGAATTTCTTAGTGTAAAAACGAAGGTACAACAACGCGCTTTAGCAGGTGAACGCTATCGCGGTCCGTGGGAAACGCTGCACCGTTTGGTCCGAGGTACTTCGCCTTGGGCTTCAACAAGTTTCGGGAGACACTCATAAAAACAATTTGGCAGGTCCGGATCCCAACGCACCAAAAACAATTCTGGCTGGCATAGCAAGGATCTATCGTGGCCTTGGAGTCAGTGCCCTCAGAAGTATCACGACTCACGGATTGCTATGGACGCTCTTCGACATGACCGCACAATACATCGACAATCTACCACCCTCTTCAAGAGAAGACTAACATTATTAATCTGCGTTATCTAACGTTCTCCGCAAAACTTATTATTTTTCAACCATCAACACCCATAACATAGATAAAATTATAGTTAGCGTATGTAACATAAATATCCCAACACAATGCCATATACAATATTGCACCACTCATGTATAGCTTTCTGGGTTCTGCATCCACAAGATCATTTATCATTTTTTTGTTGACGCTATTACGCATGGCCTATAGCAATCTACAATTAAATTATTAGGCATGAATCATCGTGCTTGTACATAGTCATCAATCTTCAGCAGAAGGCATACAGTCTCAGTTGCAAGCTCGACGGCGCTAGTAGAGACGAGGAGGGGCTGTACAACATCTTCTTCCAAGATGTTGGAGATCAAACCCTGTGGTTTTATTGTCATGAAGTATTCTGAGCGCTTGATATGATCGATGGTCTTACCTTGCGGACATTGATGCCGGCGTTCCTTTCTCCAAGAGCATGACGATTGCGGAGTTCAGTGACAATGGCAATGGGGTTCAATCCAGCATTTTCAGCCAAAGTGGTGGGGATAACCTCCAATGCGTCGGCATATGCTTGGAAGCAGTAGGCCTCCATACCTTTTAGGGATTGGGCATATTGCGATAAAAGGCGAGAAACATGAATTTCAGGGGCACCTCCACCACCAATGAGAGCCCTGTAGAGTTAGCCATAAGTGTCGGCGAACCGTATTGCGATGTATATAACAACTCACCGCTTCTTGACCAAGCATCGGACAACGCATAGCGCATCGTGCAAGCTACGCTCACATTCGTCGACAACAAGGTTGTTGCTTCCGGTAGCGAGGATACTAACGGTGCGCCCACGGTTCTTGATGCCAGTGATACGCACAACCTTGACGCCTGACTCGCCTGACTCCTCCACGAGATCAGCGTAACCTAGCTTGTCCTCAGTGAACGCTTCGATGTCGGAAATGGGTTTGCATCCCAAGCTCTTGGACAAGAATTGGATCTCATCACGTTCAACATCTTTGACCACGAGAATATTTAGACGCTTGAGGTAATTGAGGGAGAGTTCGTCGACAGCGTCGCGAAGAATGGATTTTTGGATTAGTAGTACGTTGCAGTTGGCCTTTTTGATCTTTTTGCAAAGGTTAAGAATGTATTGTCTACCTTCCTTGATCACCTTGTCCATGAGACGGTAATCGTTGATGACAACGGTGTTATCCATCTACATCGCTTTGTTAGATATGGTGAGGTGAAGAAGGTGCTACAACGTACATCAGGTTTAGGAGCACTCAATTGGAATTGAATGATTGCAATTTTAGCCTTTTCCATCCGCGTTGGGCCTCCAGCAGAAACAATGACATTCTGATTTAAAACGACACCCTCGACGAGTTCCGTATCTTCAATGGTTCCTCCAATCTTCTTTACAACCCGGATATCCTTGAGGTCAACGTTGGATGAGGTGGGGGTAACTAATCTTGATACAGCTGCCACTGCAATAGGAGCCAGTGTAGAAGAATATTGGGAAACAATCTGCAAAGGATGTCGTTAGATAATACCTACGCAAAAAGATATGAGATCGTGCCTTGGAGTTTAATGAAGTGCTAGCAGCACGCAGGAGATTGGTTTTGTCGTTAAGATCGACAGGTGTTGACATTTCTGTCAAGTACTCGACAGCCTTACTTGACGCGCGGAGGAAGGATTCGGCAACGATGGTAGGATGAATGCCTTTCGCCAACATCTTCTCAGCAGCACCTAGCAAGCTACCGGCCAAGACAACGACGGATGTCGTACCATCTCCTGCTTCGATATCTTGCGCTGCAGACAGGTCGACCAACTAGATCAATTAAAAGGTTAATAAGATGATATGGATCTAGTGTTAAAAGGCCACCCGCCATTTTTGCAGCAGGATGCAAGGCTTGGATGCTTTTCAAAATGGTAGCTCCATCGTTGGTGACGATGACTTCTCCCTTCGATGTTTGGATCTGAAGAAGACTTGGAGTTGACGATATGTTCTATGAGAGATAAACTATATATTTGCGCACCATTTTGTCCATTCCCCTTGGGCCCAATGAAGTCCTAACAGCATCACTAATGGCTAATTTGAATATTCAGGCCATATTCTAAGTCAATAATAAATTTAAACAGACCTTTGGCTGCTACCATATTGGATAACCGCAGTTCCATAGGTTTGCCCTTTATTCGAAACGCGTTAGACAAGACCGATCAAGCAAAAAATACAATAATACTTTGTCCTTGAAGGACGAATTATCGCCCGAGATGACTTTTGTGATGCCTTGTTGGCTTTGGGTGGGTTGGGAGGAGGCCATGGCAGAGATCAGAGAGGAGCCTGAAGAATTGGAAAGTGTTTTGGCTGGAGAGACGCGTCCCTCAAAATGGGCAGTCTGTGACGCGTGTGACAGGAATGACACTATCGTCTCAATCGGGCAGGCGTTAATTGCTTGCTTCTGACCTCACCGCATTTCCTTCCCATCCTCCTTTTTATCTTGATTATGGCTTTCGTAAGAAGATATCACCTTGCACCGTCTGGACTGTACTGATTTCTCTCTAGTTCGGTAATCCGAATGGTCCTGGTGGCATCTTGAACCAAATTGTGGGAGGGTAAGAACGACGCGTCATATTCGGCTCAATGATTTTTATGTATTCATCAGGGGTTTTCCTGCGGGATATGGTCCAATGCGCCGCGCAAATGCTAGATCCTATGATGAATACCTCAAGGCGTATAGTATGGCGATGCTTCCGGGAAGAGAAAGAGAAAACGTCTCGTACGGTGGAAAGAGTACGCGTCATCTCACCTTTTAGACATCCACCAGCTTTCTGACACTTTAATCAAACAGTTATCATGCCACCATCTTCTCTGGCCAATCTGACAAATCTCGAAATACAATCGCCGTGGATGTTCCAACTTCGTAATCCTGCTAATCCTGCCGCGTCAACACATGCTGGTGTCCTCGAATTCATTGCCGAAGAGGGTGTCGTCCATCTACCGTATTGGATGATGAAAACTCTCAGGCTTAATGAAGGTGACCCAATACGTATTACAGGTGCTGAACTACCGAAAGGAAAGCTCGTAAAACTTCAAGCCCAATCAGTGCATTTCTTGGAGATTTCTGATCCTAAAGCTGTGTAAGCCTAATCATACGTTTTCTTCATTGTCCGATCTGACGGCGTATCTCTGCAAAAGTTTGGAGCAATCTCTGCGGAATTTCTCTGCACTGACACAAGGCGATATTATTGAAATATCCTACAACTCAATTATCTTTGGCCTGTTAGTGATGGAAACTAAACCTGGAGGAGAAGGCATTAGTGTCCTTGATACTGATCTGGAAGTTGACTTCGCGGCACCAGTTGGTTATGTAGAACCAGAAAGGCCCAAGCCCGCACCCCCTTCAACAATGGCTTCTAAATTGAAGATTGACCTCGACTCGCACTCCCCAGGATCATCGAGGCCTGGTTCCTCGCTTAGTGGCGGGTTTGCCGGTAATAGTACAGGCATTACCACTGTCAGCAAAGGGGGCGATCAATGGGAGAGTTTCAAAGGCAAAGGTGAAACTCTCGCCGGCAGGAAGACGAAAGGTAAAGGAATTAGTCATCGACAAGCAGAACAGGTTGCAGAAGGTAGCAAGATTATCAGGACCGAGTCAGTTATACTGTTGATTATAACAATACCTGATCCACTCACAGTTTACTGCAGTAACCATCGTATCGTATCAAATAGCACGTTAGAGACCGAAGTCAAAGTGCCCGCCGCTTTGAATCTCCCTTTCGGCCAGCTGTTCTTTGGATTCAATGTACAAACATACACACCTCCTGAACCTGTCTCTGTATCTCCTGAAGCCGTACCTACGGTATGTTTATATTTTTACTACTTTTCCGTGTGCCACGTTGACATTGTTAATTGTATAGTCACCCCCCACATTCTCTGGTTCTGGAAACACCCTGAGTGGACGTTCGAATCCAAAGCCCGCTACTAGTGACGGCAAAGGGAAAGCTAAAGCAGACCAGTCTACAGAGAAAGGTGCATCCACTCATACTTGGGGCTCGTCAGGGCAAACTTTAGGGAAGAGAACGATACCTCAACAAGGTTCCGTAGGCGCAGGAGGTGCGCGAGTTCCTCAACCACCTCAACGTAACACCAAGAAACAAGTGGAGAGAAGTCCTACCCCAGAAGATTGGGGTGTCGACGACGATGATGTTATCATGATTGATAGTGACTAAATCTAACCTCCTGGAGTTGTATCATTTTTGGTTTGTTACATTTGTTACATAGACAGTTATCTCGTGCCGTTCACCTTACCATTATGTATGTAGAGTATCCATAAGCACCAAACACTTCCTAGGATGTTTAGACGCCCACGCTTTGTAAAGAGTGTCCCTGCTATATTCGCATCCACATCATTGTACTATTGTCACTATCTAACAGAACAGGCAGACATGATCACAACATTACAATACCTATGCCCTTTCCTGCAGGAACACCACCCTCGCTGTTCATGCCTGCCAGTGGTGCCGTCCGCCAATTATACAGATAGAAGTTGAGGAAACCATCGCCCAACCCAAACTATCATTCAGGGACAGAAAATTTAACGGATATTTAAATAGTTTCGACTAAATCGCGCTTACCTTGAGATCCTGCAAAATCGGCATGTTGTCCATCAAAGTTAAGGCATTGAATACGTCGAAATTGGCTTCATTCGCAACAATGAGCGCGTCGCCAATCAACGACAACAATCTTTTCTTGAGTGCACCATCCGGATCGGTGCCTCCGTGACCTTCAAGTCCTGTCTCTGACGCGTAATAGTATAGATAAGCGGCTTCAAGGAGAGGGTATTTGGTGTTTCCGATGACCGTGGAGGGTAATGAGTAGAATGAGAAGAAATCCGTAATTTTTCCTGTTTCTGGGTTCTGGGAAATAGCGCACATGTCAGAGATAATCGTTGAATGTCATTGTCTTGTACGTGACTTACCTCGACGACATACGACCATGTAACTTGATTTTTTCTTCGTCCTGGACCTCCGCTTCCAAGCTCTCCGTGCCCCCTTCCACTCAAGAATTGATGCCTGCATTCATCGACATCAAAGAGCGGGGCGGTATCGAACCTCTTCATATACTGGGTATACAAATGCGCCACGGCGACGACATCCTTCTCCTCCATCTCTCTCAGCCCCGGTAGGCTCGTCTCCGAGGCGACTTTGTTCAGCCTCACCATCCTTGCCAATGTCATGTGCCGAGGCACGTAGCAAAAGCGGGTGTCGACGAGCTTAGGGATGTTCAGCAGGCGGTGGTTGTATCGGCAAACTGAGACGGGTGTGGGGAGGACGACACCGCCTGTGTAGATGGCCTGGAAGACACCTTTGAGATGGCATTGCCGCGTCACCTCTTTGATGAGAACGGGTGCAAGCCGTTTAGAACGCAGCTTTTTGTGCACACAGAGATAGTTGATTTCGCTGACCGAAATTACGCTTGATTGAGAGTGTAGTTGAGATGAAAAAGTAAGATGTATGAGATAGGCGCTTCTTACTGTTTCCGAACACGAAGGTTCATAGGCACTCCTGAAATGAACGCGACCAGTTTCTTGTTCGACGAGACACGTACACCGATGTGCCATTCCTTATGATATCCGGGTGGTGTAAGCGCCCTAATATGTATTTGGCATTGAGATCTATCAAGATGTTAATAGCGCAAAACATACCATGCCAGAAATTCAGCGCTATATTGGAATCGGAACGCGGCTTGATCGTCTTCGATGTAATTCAGAGATAGAAGATCGTAAACTTCCTTGTTCTGTAACAAATTCAGAAAGAAAAAAAGACCTTATATTTCACAGTACACACCTGAGCAGGGTCGCTAATATCTAGTATGGACCACTCGAAATCCTTCGGTAGAGGATAGGGATCTTGTCGAACTTCTTCGCGAGGTTTTGAAGGTTCGATATAACCATCTTCCTCTGGAGGTCCTTCGCCTTAATATATTGAGATAAGCAATGGGACTTTGTTGTTTTAATCAAAGTTACTTACCTGGCTGAGGAACGGGTTGTGTGGACCAAAACTACCAAAGGTCCACTCATAAATTAACCTTTCATCCTCCAGAGTAAAAGCGCACACCACTACGCACCTTATGTTCACCCATATCTTTCTTATTGACACCACCAATTCCAGCTTTTCCTTGCACCACATCCATAATTTTCATCTGCTGTAATGCTTCTCTCACATTTTCAGCTGTCGCCTCAGACGAAGCCACGCCTCCCTCGGCCTTGACCTTATCCAGCACGGCTTCGACTACCTGCTGGGGCACCTCGGAGTCACCCTTCCCTAGCAGAGCACTCAGGGCTTTCTTAGCGGACTTGGATTTCTTCTTCTTCTTCTTGGATGACGAAGCTCCAGTGGGAGGCGCTGGAGTACCCTCTGCTGTCGTAGACGCGTCCGCGGCTTCGACATCAACATCTGATTCATCGGAAGACTCAGGATCGCCAGTGGTGTCAATGATCTCTGGCATCTTGTCTTTCTGCTCGGAGGGCGATGGCATTGGTGAATTGGATAAGGGATTGAGTAGTGCAATTCGAGGTTGCAGAGCAGTCGGCAGAGCAGATTATGTGCCAAGTGCGTCACTCGTCATATGATTGGCTAATCTTAGAATTCTCTTTATGGAATAACCCTCTCCTCTTTAATTCACGCAAACAAAGTCGCGCTCAATAGACCGAACTTGTATTTAAGTACTTTTGAAATTTCAATGGCTTATGACACGTGAAAAAACAAATTTCCCGGGATTACAGTATCACACATTGGCAGCATGAGTATCGCCCAAAAAGAAGAAATATGCAACAGTATGATCAAAGCCGGCTCGTACAAACAAGAATGTAACCGGTGTGTATAACTTGCACAAAAAAAAATTAGAATGGTCTAGAATGGTGTAAAATTGTAAGCCTGAATCCGGTTTTGATGGTGTATGTGCTTGTATGTGTGACGAAGAAATCAGGTACATAGGTGCCAGCCTTTTCAACGGCGATTA
>Ga0247779_1000253_pt1 | contig 38769 bp, 33 predicted proteins | sample UWRJL221509R5_FD_179925 | JGI IMG/M metagenome (GOLD analysis project Ga0247779, IMG submission 179925) | Plant litter microbial communities from Arlington Agricultural Research Station in Wisconsin, United States - UWRJ-L221-509R-5 | ecosystem: Environmental > Terrestrial > Plant litter >...
CTTACAATGTTCTGCTCTTGCTCTTATTCTCTTATGCTGTCTTACAATTATGGTCTTTTCCTCTCTTTAATGGCTTAAGCTATTGGTTGGCTATCAGTCTGGAACCCTTTTGGAAAGGCTTATAATGGTTACGAGGTGTTGTGAAACAGGCAAATCTTTGAATAGGATTAACTGTGCTGATCTTAGGTCTATCTCAGCTCTCAGCAGTAATTGTGTCTCTTGCTCTTGCTCTCATCAGAAAGTTGAAACTGCTATTTTGTTGGGAATCTTGGAATTTTGCCATTCTTTCAACTGCTGCGCCAATTTCTTTCACTATGGGTCTGTTTGAGGGCACTAACACTCAGATGGGTATGCCTTTATTACCATCCAATTACAAAGCTTGCGACCACATTTCCGCAAAAACATTCCCGAGCTGTTCTGAACACTTGGTACCTGTCAGCATCACCTGCAGCGCAGTCGACACATTCCGGGAAAACGTGCTATATGAAGACCAGTAATATACATGTGGAACAACACACTCATGGTGAGTCAAAGATGCCTCTTCTTTCCTTTCACTCATTGTAATTGTCCACACAGTATATTGACACATTTGTTCGTCAATTGTGTATGTGCTCATGGCTCTATGCTGTGTGCATTTGTGCATATATTATCTACATTGGGCTAATGCTGCCAAGTAACAACTCCATGGTTCCATTTCGGCATCATCGTTCTTTCTTTTGTGTCATACATTTTGCTTACGGCCTTTTTCTCTTTCTCTCAGTCTCTTTCTCGCTCTATCCAAAGTTCTCTTCAGTCGCATACTCTCTCTGTACGGGCAAACAGGCAAATTCCCAAAATGCCCAAAATAGATGATTGATGGTGCCGCTGATACAAGGATAATTGTGACTCTCGCTCTCATTCTGGCTGTTTGGTCGTCACCAGATTCTATGTCCTCTTGGAGTTTTACCTTTGTTTTTACTGCTGCCAGTGGAATGCTAACTCTCACTGTGGGACTGCTGATCAGTGATATTTTTTATGCCAATAGGAATCGGAATGGCATGCGACTATCATTCCCATTACGCATAAAACTTGCATGGAGCCGTTGGAACAACAAGCATATGGTGAGTTGGAGATGTCCTTTCTTTGCTTTTCTCATTTTAATTGGTCACCGTTACCGACACTTGCTTTTTGACTATAGATGTGTTCACCACTCTCGGCACACCCAAGCTGCACTGGCCCAATGACGTTAAAATACCAAGTCGATGGTTCTTTCTGGGATCCGAGACTCGAGTTGGCAGAGCTGGCATGCTCTGAGAAGATCAGCATGGAACATCCTCTAGTAATCGGGATATGGTGGTCAATAATAATGATAATAACATTGAGTTTAATATTAGGATGTATAGGCAGACAAATCTGATGTAGTGGTTGCTGGATAGTAGATATTGATCAGATTACTGTGTTTCCATGTGTAGTTATATTTTATTCTTTGGTGCACAATATGTTAATAGTCCATAACACTTTTTTCACTGAATTTATTAGGGTAAATTTACCCGGTTTCAAAAGCCTTATACTAGGCCGCGAGGAGCCAACCGAAGGTTGGCGACAAGTGGCCAGGGAGGAAAGAGGTACAAGGTCATAGCTGGCATTTCCGAGGTCTATATTGCACCGTTTTGAGTTGGCTCTCAATCTTATTTATGTGATCTTACAGTGTAATATCATGTTTTAACGGAAAGGTATATATGATTTCGCTGTACCGTACAATAATGAGAGAAAACCCGTGCGAAGCACGGGTCAAAGGCCAGTAACCTATTTAATGAACATGCTTCTTGTATTATTGGTTCCAATCCATGCGAGGATTTTGGAGAGACCTATTTGTATAGATCAGCGAGATTCAAAAGACGGATAGAAGGGACTCATCTTGCGGAATAAACATAACGGCTTCGTAGAAAAGATAGCATCACGAAGACGCAAAAAGTTTCAAAAATTTGATTTTGCACACCGGTGCCCTCTCCGCCAATGGCGTCTACAGAGGGACCATAATCTGCAGTCTCCGGATAACCCGCAACACTCTCGATGCATGTTGAATGCGTTCCCCCGCCATAAAGCTGAACACGCATGTTCGCCCATCCTTGCTCCTTTCTTCCCGCACCATGTTCATTACAACTGTGGTTTGGGAAATGCCACTTCGACGCGGTTTGTGTATTTGCCACGCAAGTATCGAGCAAAGAACCATCTCAAGGAGCAGGAATTGAAATCATTTGGACCAACTCGCGACCTCTCGCTCACCCTAGAGGGAAAGCGTCCCAGCCAGATCGCTCGTCAAGGATAGCCCAGACAAACACTCGAACGCCTTTCTTGTGCGGACGTATGGTCGCTAGCCCAACCAGTACATTCAGGCGGCCATAAAATCCTCATCGGCGTGTGCAAATTATCGAGCTCCATAATACCAAGAACACCTCCATTCGATAGTCGATCCATTGATGTTGCGGTCTACGGCCCTCGAGAACGAATCTCTGTTATGACAGATGGAGTAAACCATCTCTTTTCCCGTAGGAGTCATAACTGCTATAGAAACTGCATCTGGACTAACATAAAGGACGGAGAATGTAAACAGTGGCACACGAAGCAAGAATATTATGCCCAGGAGAATCACTGGATAGTATGACAATGCATGAAGACATCAGCCGAACTTAAAACGGACCATACGTGCAGAAAGGCAATACAGGCGCATTGAGGACTGTTACTTGAGTCTTGGCAATTCCAGCGGAGATACGAGGCAGAGAAGCTGGAGTGACTTGACGTTCGCCTTCGCAGCCAAGTGGTACAGATGGATTCGTGCTGATTTCCGTGGCAGAGGGACAATCAAACAGGCCAAAATGAGGAATAGGCTACTAATACGTGCCAGTAATCATGGTCGGCCTTCCTGTCTGGGAAGGGCCTGTAGTTGGGGGCGTGCGAGTCACTGAAGAGAAAATGGACCATGTGAGATGGGTTGGTCAGAAGAAAACAATGAATCCGATGAATGCAAAATTTTCATAAAATGAGTTTGTCGCTGTACCAAAGCACCACCATGACTTCTGGTCATTCGAGGACGACAAAATTCTGGGATTTCTGTGTGGATTTCCTCTGGCATCGAACAAAGACTGACATCTCGCGTCCGGGGGGAAGCAACTACGCAACCATGAAAATTTCCTTGCGCACGCCGACGCTTTAGAACTACTCCTACAACCTTTAGAGCATCTCGTTATGTAAGACGTCAGAAGAATTGCAGTAGTCCACGGCGAATGAAATTCTTCATAAATGTCGCCGGGTTTTGAGGCTAGCTCAGCGAAAGAGCCATGAGGCCCGGACCAATGATCGATCTGTGCGGGAACTCGAAGAATTCCCGAAGGAAACGAGAAAGCAAAGTGTACGGTTTTTGAAGAAGTTGTGTAGGATAGACGATTATCTATTTGACAATTGGCGCAGAGGAGTTCCTTGTGGCTGAGTGACGTTTGGACGAATGTGACTATCTCGAAGACGAGATAAATCTGTGCGGAGTCCAGGTGATACGTTTTATTCATGTCGCTTGGTAGAGTGTGCGTAAGCATCTCAAAATCCTGCCATAAACTTCCCAAAAATATCCGCGACGCATCTCTGGTGTTGCATTCGAAATTTTGTTCATCAGAGGCTAGGATCCCACGTGTTTCCGGCATTGCTTTCCTATTTTCTGCAGAGGAATGGCTTTCGCATAGTTGGAAGCGTGCAACAGAATTCCCTGATGCTGTGGGAAGACACAGGAAAACCAGTACAGCATCCTGTGTGGAAATATGCGAAGCAGTTCGTGAAAGAAATAGGGTCCCGAAGCAAACGCAGACGAGGACCTGTGTGGAGGCCAAAGATCGTACAAAAAGATGTAGACCGAATTTCAACACTTTCCGGAAAAGCGATGAGGGAAGAGGCGAACATGTCATTGAATGCTAAAGGGCTCTTAAGCAAACGAATGATGTAAAAGCGTGTCTACCATCAAGGTTCCAACCCCTATACTCTGACACATGTCCACGGGTGTACACTCCCAACCCGATAAACCGTCAATTGCTTTCCTATGAGTCGAATAGAAAGAAGATCATGGCCCATTGCGACTTAGGGTTAGATGTCACTCCTAGGGTAAGAAGTGGGTTATGTTGGTTGAGGTAGCGCCATCCCGGGATATGTCGCGTTGGAGTATCAATGCCAGAAGAGCTCGGAGCGTTGAGAGCAAGTGAAAATACAGAATCTTGCGTCTGAAAGTGACCGGAAGTGGTATTATGTCGAAAAAGATATTCTCGATATTTATGTACCGACAATGGCACAACAACCAAACAACGCGTAAATATCAATATACAAAGACGCGACAAACATAAACACGTGGAAAAACTAAATTAGGCTAGCGTAATTCGAGGTTCGGTGACCACTTCAAGACTGTTCCCCATTCTTACACCTAAGTACACCCTCATTGCAAGGTCACTGTATGCTTGCCTTCGACAAATGACATTACATATTAACACCTGTTCTCGCAACGTCGCCTATGAATCAAAGACATGTTGAATTACTCGGCATGTGTATTTCAAGTCTTTCATAGTGGGTTTGTTTGAGAAGAATTATGTGAGTTAACCTCATGTATCATTAAGTAGGTCGCGTATACTTATGTCATTCTGACTGTCCAGAATAGACATAGCTCCAGTTTAAGTTTTCTCCAGGACAACAAAGCCATTGCGACGGCTTTACCACTAGCTTGATCTACAGGCGATGTCAACATTTTCGCATAAAGCTGTCAACCCTGTATCGTTATACCTCACTTCCCCGAGGTACTAAATGAAGAATGAAGACATCAATCAGTTGACTTGGCCTTCTATCCTCCAGCCCTTCATGCCCTCACGATTTTTCTACGACCTCCAAGTCACAATGGGCGATAGTTCCCTGGGGTTTATCATTGGGACATACATGGTGAGGGCCAGTGACATCTACAATCCTTGAGTTCGCTCACGGCCTACTTAGTTCGAAGTGTTCTTATATGGTAAACTCTATCTGAAATGTTCTGTATAACCTAGCCATTGACCAATCGTCCAGGCCTGTACACCACCATATTCATCTTCTGCATGCACATAGTCTGGCTGAACAGGAGGCCGACTAGGGTCCCTTTTGTGATGGCTGCTCTGCTGCTGTTCGGGATCGCGACTGCTGATATTGTCATCGGGTTATACCATCTTTTCCGACAAATGCTGAACGACAGTCATGCTCCCAATCCATACACAAGAGTCGTTTTTTTCATCTCGAACAAGTACTTTACGTCTCTGCTTCTTTGTCAACATCTCATTTCTCTTTGTGTCTAGCATTATTGCGGACTCTTTGCTAGTTGGGTCTATCTATTATCATCATTCCTGAAACGCGACTAATCACAGATGTGCAGATATATCGCTTCTATGTCTTCTGGTTTCGCAGGCCGTACTTTATTATTATCCCTTGCTTAGTTCTCTTCTCATCGTCATGTACGTCGAATGGGGTTGTCCTAGAACGTGCTGTCCGCTGATTATGAATACAGTATGCGGTTATTTGAGTCTTTTTTCTGCCTTAAAATTCGACAATTTATATCCAGTATACCTGTGGATGATACTTGGCCTGAACCTTACACTCTCTGTGCTGATAGGTGGGTCTATAAATTACAGCATGTCAGCCTGCGTATTGACGGGTTTCTCAGCCGTGAAGTTTCTTTGGTCGGCAAGAAGAGCACAAATGGTCTACGGTTCTGCTTTTGTCCGCTTCGTTTACCCTATATGCCCTATGCTGTTCGTAAACCCTGACATTTTCTCACCTTCCGTCATCGCAGAGCTGATCTCCCAATAGAATAGAATCTGGTTTGATATATTCTGCCTATCTTTTAGTACATCAGCTGGTACATTCTGTACGTCTACCACCATGTCAAATGCTCACGATACTAATATGGCCTCGTTTTGTCAGATGTTTTTAAGTACAGGCCTCAGCCAAATTGTCGTAAGTAATCTTATTTGAAGGGGGGTGATCGTGCTGAAAAGTCTCTTTTTCTTTTAACCTGAAAGGCCATTGCTCCAACTTTGATCATTATTAGAGCTAGTATCGCCGGACTAAACCACGAAAATACGATACATGGGAGAGGAGGTGCTTCAGGTGACGCTGATACAGATAATGGAACTTCGAGTACCCCAGTATTAGACTCGCTCTTCAGCACTGTCGGTACTGCCGCACAGATGTCGCCGCAGTCAGGTCTGAGGCTAAGAATGGATAACGGCACACAAACGCATCTTCCCACGGAGGAGGGACGCATTCCGTCGGAAATTGTCTAGATCTCATTCTAAGGCCTCTCCATTATGGCATATTTTGCATGTACGCGACTTCACACTCTCGGACTTCATTATGATTGAAAGAGTGAGCGCTCATTGTATTAAAAGCTTTGTTTCGAATGTATGAGAAGGCACAGGCTTTTCATGTTGATTGAAAAATCAAGAGCTAGAATCCTCAGAAATCCCCATTTTCGTGGCCGTCCTACCCATCGCCCACGAGTTACGTTGTCGAGAAATTAGTTTGCTCCGAATTATCACACACAAAGGTTGATTTAACCTTCGGAGTCTTCGAAGTTGCCAAAATCAGGCCAAAGTTTTCCGAGCACAGGATGTACCTACAGTAATTGGAAATCGAGGTGCGCGCCCGTCAATACATATGCTGAACATTTTTCATTGAATCAAGCTGTTTAGACGGCCTTAATTATCACAAGATGTTGCTCTCCTATATGGGAAATAGGTCAGCAGTGTCGTCGGTTGGTCGGTCCAGGCTGTTAACGAAACAAATGCAGAATAAATTCTTCGGTAAGTGCTATCGGCCTCATGATCCGTTTATGACTTCACTCATCTTGCAGGAACGAAGCAAAATGAAATGTTAGATGTTGTTTGCGTGTTAACTGCGTGGGATGAGATCGGCGGCGAGAGTGTGTATTGATTGAGACCAAACCGCGTGTGCGCGACCCTTAGGGTCCAAACAAAAACGAGGAAATTCCAGACGTGCAGCCAGCAAAGACACTATCTGGTAAATTGTTACTTAGTTGCAATTTGCCACCGAGCAAGTAAGAAAATCGGACCACGGTTGTGGCGGGTAATGTTATCCCGGTCGGTCTATCACGATAATATCTATCTTTCGTTGGGGCTTACATAGGAATTAGAACGTCCTGGTTGCAGTATCTCCCCACCTAATCATCCCAGTGTGCAAGTTTTGTCAATTGGGGCATAAATCACTGGTTATTATCCCAGGCCGAGTCCCATTTTGCCCATAACCGATATTCGGGTTCTCACTCTTCGACTAAATTTAGACTCTGTCACTCAAACTGAATGATATTTTTCTCGAGGCAGGGAGCTAATGAGCATCCTTTGTTGACCCAAGCAACTATGTGCTATGTATATCCGCCGCGCAGCAGGATGAAGCAGGATAATTCACTCGATGTTGTCCTATTATTTGCTTGGCGGGTAATTGGCCCTGTTGTACCTCTCTTGTCCTCCAACGCCCACAAGTCGATAGACGCGACCAACCAAAACGTCTAGACAATACAGGGATGAGCAAGTTTGTTGGCGATATCGTTAGGCGGGCGACGGTGGTACCGTTCCAGCGACCCTTGATTCCATTTTTGAAGGAGCCGTGGTCCTCCAAATCGAAGTATCCTGCCATCATGGTATGCAATGTCTTTTCCTTGGGAAATATTTTTCTTAAACTCCACCGCTGACATTCGATCTCCTTGGCTTGGTCTAGCTGGAGACTTTCCTGTACGGTGCGTTATCCTTCCGAATATTGCTTATGCTTGAGTTCTATCTCCTTGGAGAGTAGCTGACAACGACTTCTGCCAGGCGTCTATGTCGTCCTTTTCTCCTGTTGTGCTTTTTCTCTATGGACTCGGCGTAAAACCACAGGACAAAGGCTCCTGCTGGTGGCGATATCGCTGATGTTTACGCTTGCGTCGGCAGATATGATTTTAACGGCCTACTTCTTCTTCCACTTTGTGCTGAGCACACCACCGAGCCATGTGCAGCATAGTCACAGCGGTACAAATGAGCCATGGAACAGAATTTTAGAAGTCAAGTTTGGGATATATGTTATTGCAAAGTACGTGTAGTTGTATACCTGTCCAGTGTTTTACTAACCAAGAGCACTTCGATCTGTTCTAGTGCTATTGCTAGTAGCCTTTTGGTCAGTCAATCGACCACGGCACCTACATCCTACTCACCATCATGATACTAGATTAATCACTGTTACGAAGTTTGGCTCAACAAGAGAATCATCGTTGCACCGATCGCATTAGTATCGATTGGAACATGTAAGTCGGCGGTGTTTTCTGTTCGCTGATTGAAGCTGTCTTACGTTCTGTCTGGCGGTAGTGACCAGCTTTATTTCGATATCAGAAAGCCAACTTGGAGACAAACTACTAGCTGCTAGTTTTATCATTTCTGCTGCCGCAAATCTATCTGTTACTTTACTCATAGGTACGTTTATAATGAATACTCAACCGTGGCGACCTCATTTCTGATCAGTGCCATGATAACAGCCACCAGAATATGGTGGACGTCAAAAAAGATTAGACAAATCTTCACCATGGAATACTCAGACGTGTGCGATCACATCATTTCCCTTGTGTGAGCTATCGTATCTCTTCACTATGAAGATCTATACTGATTTTCCTCTTATGAAATAGACTGGACTCAAACGCTATATACAGTCTTTCAATAGTTTTGTATCTTGGCTTTCACACAGTAAGTCTCGCCTCAATATTAATCTGGTTTGTTTTCTGATTCACCTCTCAATTGACGCAGCTCGTGCTCGACGCTTCTCTGACCCAGATAGCTGTGAGTAAATGCCCATTATCCCATGCTTTTGGCGAGCGGTTATTAAATGGACGGTTATGTAGGGGGTCACGCTGACAGCCATGATTCTGCGAAAATCTTCCGCCGATTCCCTCGCCAATACTTCTGCTTATAGCTCTACTACCACGATACCGGAAGTACATGGAGTCGTGCAAAGGAATCTTTCTCTTTCTCTTCCTCGTCATCGAATCCGGAGGACATTGTTATCAATTCCGTTCAATCGCGCGAACACTCAGGCTGAGCGCAAGTAATAACGCTAGAGTAATTTTACAAGTTGTATATATTGTAGCACAACGGAGTTTCAAACTTTTCCTAGCGATCCGCTTACTTAGATGACATTCCGAGCCGATGTGATATAAACTGTATATGCTATATTCCGGTCAGCTCCTGCACTGATGGGTATTGAACTCATTCTTCAGCCGGATTGGAGATAACGGAATTTCATTGAAGTAGATGAAGTGAAAGGTGGTACCATGTACACCCCAGTCAAAGGTAGCCCGTCCAACTGGGAGACAGAGATAGACGTGAAGAACAATGTGATTCCAAACTCATAGGCACCTCCCACTCCTCTGTCACTTGACTTGAACCTTTTAGAAGAACTGGATGTACAATTATTGCTTCCGGTCGCCACTCCTCTTAGATGAGGTATTTGCCGTAGGATTATCTGCTGGCCATGTACAGAATAGGTTTTAAGCGCGTTTGTTTCACCAGATATCCTGGGAGAAAGGCAGCAATGGTCTGCATGGCTTGGCGGGAGGGACTTGGCGGGTCCTTCCTAAAATGGAAGGAACTGCTCACACGAATTCACATCAGTGCCACTATCGTGACTCTGCCAAACTCTGCCACTCTTTTCTCATCATGATCTATAAGTAGATTAAAAATGGAAGGGGATGGGATTTGTTGACCAAGCTTGTCTATTCTCTCACTCCTCCCATTCTATTACCTTCACGTCGGGTCCATAGCCAATCCCTTTTCTTTCTCTCTTCCACGAATCACCTCAAGCTGCTCCAATCATTCTCCAGGGCGCCCGCCCAACCTTAACGACCTTTGACGCATAAACAGTACTGTGTTACGATGTCCAGTCCCTTGCTCAACTTTAGGTCACAAAATCGGGATTTTTCGAATTCCCTGGGACAAGTAAATATCATTATACCTGGGAAGGATGGTCAGGATGATCCAGATGGAGGAAATTCGATACCTAGCAATTACTACTCCTTGAACGAGTACAGCGCTGCAGTACTAGTAAGCCTGAACCGCCAACTCCCTTATAACATTCACGCTAATACTATGGTCCTCAGTTTGAAGTCTTTTTATACGGTAATTTGTGCCTCGAAATCGGCATTATAGAATCCAATGCTCATTCCTCCTCGCATAGGAATCTACTCAACACTATTTGCAATGTGTATACGAATTCTACTACGAAATAAGAGGACGACACAGAAGGTGCTATTGGCCTGTGCAGTGACAATGTTTGCCCTTGCTACGGTGGATGTGGTGCTGGAGATCAGTTTCTTGTTCTGGTTCGTGGTGAAGGCGAATAGTGTGCCACAAAATGACATTCACTTCAAATACCTGATCTACATTACAAGCAAGTGAGTCGACCCATAGTCTCTGTTTCATGCGCCATGCTGAATGAATTATCTCAGCCTAATCGCCGACAGTCTTGTGGTATGCCACCTTCATCCTTCTGGAGTCTACATCTGCACAAACTCACACCGTTGAGCTCAGATATTTCGCTGTTATTCTGTTTGGAGTGGTAGCAAACGCGTGATCATCCTACCATGTTTATTGCTTCTTTTCGGATCTGGTGACTGAGTCTCTTTTCTCATCATTTACATTAATTGACCAAAGTGTGAAACCCGTCCAGCTTTTGGATACGGATTCATCGCCCTCTCAAAAGAGGACTACCGGTACCGCAAGCTGCTCATTGCCTTCCTTTTCACGACTGTCTCTTTGAACCTGTTGGTTACGGTTCTGATGTGTATGTTTCTCTCACGTCCGCCTCCTGACCATTAACTCATGGGTGTTCTTCGCAACGACAGCGGGCCGCATATGGTGGATAGCACGGAAGGCCCGCTCCATCCTTGGTCCACGCCTTACGTCGAAGTATACAACCATGATAGCTATCATGTAAGTGTCTTTTTCACTTCAGGTTTAATGATGACGGCGCCGTACCGTTTGACCTGCTATTTTCTGTCGTTTATTATTGGAAATCTGTCTGCTCACGCTTAATCCAACAGAGTGGAATCCGGTCTTATCTATTCTATATATTTCATTCTTGACGTGGTGGTCCAAGACGTAAGTGCTTCCCCTCTGTCTGGGGCTGCACCCTCGATACTCCTATGCGGAATTGACACGGTCTCTTCAACAGCTGATACTTGATGCCGGCCTCGCTCAAGTTGTGGTAAGTTCAAGTTTTTTGGCAGTTCACCGCTCTAACAATCGCCGAAAATGTATTTACTGACGCTGATTGCTTTGTTACAGGGTATCGTTCCGACGCTTATAATAGTGCAGATCGGACTCGGCAGAGATTCGCATGATATGGAAGGAGGAACTACCACCAGTATGGTACGGACAGATGCAACGAGGGGATTCAACATCACCAGAACGTCAATGCTCGATCATGATTATGCGAATGATCCCCCGCCCGGCTCGCCCCCCATGTCAGATGTTGGTTCGCCCACGCTATCAATACCGCCGTCGACGTTCTCGGGCATGCAACATCACCACAACATGCAACAAACAACACAGAGATCGAGCAGACTATTTGATTTACATCGGATGGAAAGCAGGAAAACAGAAGACGATGTGGAGTCAGGCTACTCATGAAACTGGCATTTTGCCGATATTGTATTTTCGAGGTTTGTGATGATATGTATGGGACTGGCCTGCATGATCTGTCTGTGTGCATTTACTGTCACCGATTCATATCCTGTGCGGGAAGGACTTCTTTGGAAGGTCGGACGATCACTTGAAAGTTCAAGGCCGGCGAAGGACGTTCTTCAGTCCCTATTCACACTCAGACGCGCACGCCGCGGACAGCTGTATTACTGTAACATATAATATTTTCTGTAGTTGTAGTATATATTATACATATAGAGGTTATCCACTCGTCGTGCATGTATCATACCGTCAACATACAAAGCGTATTGCAATTTTTAGCGCAGCGGTCATTGCTAGAGAGGTTAAAGCGGATCAGGCCACGAATACTTAATGCTACTAGCTGGTGCAAATGGTGAACTTACACGTATGATCGTTTCTATTCAACATAACCCGTCTCGAAACATTTAAACATTGAATCGGCCGTATATATTAAAAAGGCAATAAATGCGCTTTTTGGGTATGTGCCCGATCGTAAACGATGATCGCTTGGTCCACATGATTGCACAACAACTAACAAACAACAATCATGTCGCCTTGGAAATCATCTTGGTAAGTATTGTTGTGTCACTACTTTCTTGATAAACGGCAAAAGACTTTGGAGGTTGATCATTCATTCTTTATACAGCTCAACTCACATCCCATGTTGATCATAGAGCGATGCACAAGAGCCAAGTCAGATAAACATGCCTTTACGTGCCTGTTGCACAGTATCTATATGTATGCTCTTGTCAAGTTCTAATCAAAGCCCATGTTCGGACGACGGACAGACAACTTGAGGCGATGCTCGGCATTGTCTTTCCACGAGGCGTTTCCGAATGCGATATTGATGGGAAAAATGGACCTGGACGCGGGGATGGTCACCGCTTCTTCCGCAGGACCCAGTCATCGTTCAACCTCTCTCACATACTTTTCTTACGACTCTGGACTTTATCGAACACACCACTTGGAGAGCCAAACAAAGTTGAGGGCGAATCATAGCAGAGCATGTCCGATTCAAAGTAAGTTCAAATTAGCCCATTAAGATATGCGAACGGATTTGACACGTTTGGCGAATTATTACTTACCGAACGCTTGATTTCTCTTTCTTCCCATATATCTTTTACTTTGATAACGGTTGCTCTGCAAAATAGTGCTGGGTATCGCGATGCTAACGATAGAAGTGGTAGCCAGCGTGGAGTGCGGTCGACCCGAACACCTATCGACATGGACGCAACACTGATGGGAAAGAATTCAAAGGACGCAGGATCTCAGCCTCCCCATCGCTCAAAGTCTGTACCGCATTCGACGACGTCTTCATCCACTGAGGGTCCTAAGCGTGCCTTGACCACAATGCCTGTCCCTAGCACGACGAATGACTTAGATACTAGGCAACGGACTCGTACAGCGTCTAATCCGAAAACGCAATCTAGCGCCAATGCACGCGGGGGTGCTGTACCACGTCTTCCTGATACGCTAGATAAGAAGGGATCGCTGCAGGGCGCAAATTTTGTTGTGGAGGATCCTACACCGTCAAGAAGTACCCGAGAAGCAGAAGCAAGAGGGAGGGAGCATGAGGATCCACCATCGTCCTATCTTGCTCCTCCACGAAGACCATATAATCCTACTTCAACCTCGGACACGAGACAGAGCACGTCGACCTTCCTGACGCAAACAGAACACAGCTCATATTACTCGCTTGAAGATAATACACCGTCCGTTGGTGGCCCTTCAATGCCTCAACCTCAACCAACAGCCCTTCGAATGCCCCAGCCATATCACCGTGACTCTATCAACAATGATAGTGAAACGAGCTCGGACCAGGATTTGTCTCCAGAAGCACAGTACGAGAAATTGTGGAATGCTGCCCAGACTGGGGCTCATGCACCTCCACCGCCGATGCCTGCACCAGAGATTGCATCACAATCCATGCCTGCACCTTACCTCTATGAAGGAGAAGATAATGCAGTACCAGACAATATCGCAGAACTCGGAGGGAAAGAAGGAGCTAAAGAAAGGAAGAGGCTGGATACACGTCGACAAGATGGAGAGGCAGCTACCATGCCAGAATACCGAAGACAGCGTCAGCCTTCTAATGAGAATAGGCACGCGTCTATCGGGCCAGGCGACCAATATTCTTCATCGCGGCTTGGACCTTCTCCCGGTATGCCTGCCCCTTCTGTGCCGACAGCAACCCCTTCTATGCCAACCCCTAGCTCACATTCGCAGACACAGCATCCTGCCTCTACTCTAGCCAACAGCCCAAATTCCGCTGTGCCTGCGATTGCACCGTTGCGGGTACATCATCCACGACCAGCTGCAACTGGCCAGGCAACTTCTTCCAGTGCGTTTTCCACCACTTCCAACGCGCCGGCACCTGCAGCGACAACTGTTAATAATCCATTGAACTCCGGACGACAACACTACCAGACACACAATACAACGACTGATGTTCCAAAGCCTCATGATTCACGACCCGGAGCAGGTTCGACGATACCTTCAAACTCATATTCACGGCCAAGCAATGCTCCCAGCTCAAACCAATCTAGCTCGGAACGTCCTAATTATGTGGTGCCCAATTTCGGCCCTCAAAAGCTAAGCCCTGTCGACCCTCGTCCTCCAGGTGCATCTGCTCCTGGTACACCCTCAGGCATTAGTAGTAGTGTTACACAAGCTCATAGGCCCCCACATGGTGGATCCGCACATACTCAAACACACAACCAACCTCAGAAACCCCCGACACCAACGAATTCTGCATTCTCTTCATCCCAGGCAGGCAGCAGGATCGAACATCATCAAACACCAGCCCCAGCAGCACCCACTGGACAGAGTGCGAGTACGCTGTACGGCCAGACTGGACAGGGAAAATTACCTACATCTATTTTGTTAAATAATAACAAACCTTCTATCCCCAATGTTCCCCAACACCAACCCCCTAAGCCTGCCACGAGCGTTCCCACGGGTTTGACCTCGTCTGCATCCGTTGGACCAACCAAACCACATAACTCAACTGCCATTTCTCAAACTCAGAGCAGTCATTCAACTCACGGTATTTCTCAAGCCTCACGTCCGCAGGCTCAGACACATACAGAACCTAGTAAACCTCCCGTTAGTGCTCCGCAGATGCACACGTCAACGTCGTCAAATCATCATTCTCAGTCGAAGGTCGAGCACCACTCCAAACCTGCAGCACCAGCGCCAGCGACGACTCCCTCTTCGGCAACAGCAGCTATCTCCTCGGCACCGACACGTCCTCACTTCCATGGCAATCCAAGCCAGATGGATACACAGTATGTTAACATGCTACTGGCTCTGGATGATATACCAGCATTGCATAATATCGCTGCCCAGTTCTTCACTTGGATTTTACTCGCTGGATTTATCTTGTTTCCGGGTACTTTCACGAGCTTGCAAAATGGAAACACTACAATTCCTGAGACGGTGCGGCAGGAGTTGCTGAAGGTTGTTACGAATCTGCCCTTGTAAGTTGATATTTTCTATCTCTTTCAGGTGGGTTATAGAAGTGTTGAATCTGTGTAACACTCTCTTTTCTTCTACCTAGGTTCATTGTTGCTTGGATTTGCACCGGTGTGGGCGTTGCTGGGATGATTTGGCTATGGTGGAGATGGCGAAAAAATTACATCTGGGGGTTGAATAAAATATTTATGTGCGTCAATTATCTTAGTTTATCGCGTAATACGTCCTTATTGTCTTTTCAGCCCCGGCTTTCTTAACTCCCTGGCTGGTCTTTTGTCAACCATTGCCAGCATCTTCGGAGCTCAAAATGGCCAGCTATCAACGACAAGTAAAGCGACAGTCATCGTGACTGCCGTCTGCACGGGTGTGCTCGGTATTCTCGCAGGCTTTTATAGTCTTTGGTTGGTAAGAAGGGTAAAAGTACGCCATGACCATGAAGTTGGGAAGGAGAGGGCAGGCAAGTATGGAGAGGGTGTGGTTGATTTATCGAAGAGAAAGTGATCCATTATTGATTCTTTGTATGAGAGATCTACGGGTTGTTTTCAAGTTGTTTTATAGTATGTATCCTGCCACTTGGGCCATTTTTTGTATCACGTTAGACTGTCCTTTGTTGTCCTTTATGCAGAAATACAAATGTACATAGCTTAGTCTGGTTAATGATGGTTAATGATCATGCTATCAGGACATGGTCGCGTCGTTTTGCGCCACCTTTTTACCAGTTCCCTTTCCAAAATCGAGGCGCGTCGCGTCGACGGTCGCTTACTATTGAAGTCACCTGACTTTAATTTTGTCCTCCATTTTGTTTGTCCGGATTGTTGCCGTCACAAGCGCTTAGCGAACTCATAGTGCCTGTTAGTACACTACTTCCTCCACATCTTGCTCGCCATGATTTTTCGACCAGGGAATGGGGTTTTATATTATAATAGCGTCGTCTCTTTTGCGGGCAGTCTGCAAGCGTTTTCTCAAGTTCCAGTCCCACTTCACCCGGGGTTAGAGAGAGTTAGTACATAGCACTTGTTACGAGCATTGCAGAGTACGGCAAGAAAAATTGGAGGCTCAAGGTCTTGGGTCTTACAGTATGCGCTCAACGGCTATGCATGTAAGCCACCAAGTACATATGCCCCTCTAGTTGTCTGAAGGTATATTCTCGAACCTTTTTAATATCAGACAAACTGATCTCGGTGCACTGCAGATCCAATTCGTCATAATACTACTTGCTTTTGCTTGCGCCATTTGATTCGACAGCTTGAAGACGTCCCCAATGACCCTTTAAAGTTCTATCGCTTGCGCACGCCGATCATTGTCCACAGTGTTTAACCAATGCTGGGTCTAGAGGGGATTCTCTTTGCCTTCAATTACCTGCCCGCCAAATTATTCATATTTAAATTTCGGTTTCTTACGTTCAGCTCTCCCGAATGAAGGTCACAAATGGACCCGAACATCGAATCCGTGGGCTACTCACCAGGAATTCTAAATCCACTACGCATTCCAAACCCGCCAACCCTATTCCTATCATCCCGCCCAGTATTTTCTCATCACAGACAGATGCTCCCACAGAGGCGAAATTCCAACGCGGCGGCGTGTGTACCGAAAGAGATGAGGAAGTCCCATCTTGCTTATCTCAAGCGCGTTCAAGGCCTTCTATGATGAATCTCGCCAGCAAAATTTTAGGCGACGAGACGACCCAAAAAGCTAGTGCGAAAACCAAAAGTCTATTCTCGCGTGTGCCACATGCAACGAGGTCGTCAAAAGCCAAAGCAGAAGCCACTGCAGCTACAAAACCTCTTGACAGTGTCCCCGTCAAAGGTAAATCTCCAGCAAAGTCAAAGAATCCAGGTATGTCCTTATATCTCAACTTTTAATTAACGTCACTCATTTTCTTTTAGTCGTCACACTCTTCGGGAAGGGTGTGACATCCGTTTCCGCCTCAACGACACCCAAGATAAAGGCGTCTCGCAACTGGGGCACTTCTCCAACTGTTCATCTTCCTGCCTTGGAGGAACCAACGGAACTCGAGGCCATTGACGGTCCCGAAGGCGAGCCCTCCCTGAACACCGCACATTCGCTTTCGGACTTCGACTTAGCGCAACACTCCCTCGAAAACCACAATGACTTTACGGGAGTCACCGTCTGCGATGTCGATGGTACTAATGTACGGGAGGCTTCTCATGCGATTTCCTTGCCTCTGGTCACGCTAGCCTTCAAGGCGGTTCCCTTCGCTGAAGCACCAGAAGTCCAAAGTGCCGCTGATCCAGAGGTCGGACAGGGCATTGTCGCATCCTTTGAAATCCCGGCTCTGGCTTGCTCTTCAACTGTTGGCGAAGCAGCAAGTAGCGACAATGCTACAATCTCTCTGACCCATGTCACTGCCGGACTCATCTCTGGTAAGAATTATTTCATTGTTCACAGTTCTGCATGGCATTCAAAGTTGATCTTTGAATGAAGATAATGTAATTTGTGAGGACCACGGCAACTCCAGTGGAATTAGGATCCGCGTTACAAAACAAGTGACCACGGTTGTTACGGACTTCGCGCCAGTTTCTCCGGTGACGAAACAAGTCTCATGGGTTGAGACTTTACCTGCGGATTTAGAACCCCAAGTAGCCCACCCGGAATCTGCGTCAACGGTTGAAGGCTCATTCCTCGGTGTGCTAATACTTGCTTTATGGGATATACAGAACAATCTGACTTTTTTATTAAGAAGAATCGACCACAGGGGAGTTAGGCGCCCGTGTTTTTGTGGAACATGTAGGCGACATAGACGGTCAAGAACTTCTACCATGTAAGATTATTGTTATGCTTCTTTTCGTTTATATTTGTATTAATTCTAAATGCTGCAGTCATTGTTTTTGTGATGAAAATTCTTATTGTCTGTTCGGACTATGTGCCTGAACTACCCATGGCTACACCGAACGAAGAATTTATCGAAGCTGAAGACTGGGACGAGATTAACTCACCATGTATGTAAGATCGGCCTAAACTTTCCGTTCCATTAAACTCATCCAAGATAAATGAATGAATTTAGCTTTCGAAGAGGTCTATGCGGGCGATTTCCCGACGAGTGACAGCAGGGATGACAATGTTAGAGAGTCGTTGGAGTGTAATGGACCTGGACTCCCGGTTATCAATATTAGGGAAATCGCTTTGACAGGTAAATGACAGCCCTCATTTTGATATCTCTTTCAATGTTAAAGGATTGCTTTTCACAACAGATAATGACCAAGGACAGAGATCAACGTCATTGGCGGCTAAGGACTTCCTATCCACCATTTCCCCATTGCAAATTGGTGCGTTCGGCTCACTCCCTCTTCTGGACCTGCGTATTGGTAAGTTTCTCTTTATTTGAACTCTGTCTGTCCTCTTACTTAAAACCCTTGCTCAGTCCACCAGTTCATTAGAAGGCGGGTTTTGCGGTCTCGAGGACGAAAGCTCAGGTGCAACAATCCTACACCGGTAGTCCCTCTTGAAACTCTGGATCCGGAGCTCGTATGTCTGGACAACTCGGTTGGGTCCACCAGTATTACACTCGTCGATATGTCCTCACAGGAGACTTGTATTAAGGACTCTCGAGTATCGTACCTATCAGAAACTGTGTCCGAAGGTTTGGCTGTTGTGCGAGAAGGTTCTTCGTCGTACGTTTTAATAGTCCTGGGCTTCCTTTAAGTCTACTGTCTTACTGTCAAATAGAATTCTACCTGGTGGTAGCACCAAGTCTGGTGATTATCTTAATGCATCGACGGACTCCACTCCGTCTATATACCCTCAAAAAACTTTTGCTGTGGATCAAGAGATTGCACATGAAGACAACCCATCTTCGAACACGGGATCAGGCGCATTCGAATCCACGCCCCAGTCGTCAGGATTTATCGGACATGAACAACCTTATGATTATGGTCGAAGTCCCACTGGCCCAACTTCTGCAGGCATAGGCTCAAAGAGTGGGCGCCGGCGATCTGGGGGTATGCGGCCAGTTCAAAGTTCAGTGGTTGCCGGGAAACGTCTGATTAGATATCGCGGAGTTTATGTCGACCCCGACACGATACCGCGTCGCCAAGCCGAGAGGTCTCGGAACACCTACGCTCCTCGTTCATCATCAGCGTTTGTTTCTTCTCCTCCAGTCGTCGACTTGACTGCTTCAGATTCGACCACCACTGCTCGGCAAGGTATCAGACCTTTGGTACTTCCTGGACGGCAGGTCTCAATGATTTTGTCGTCTTCCGACGAGTCAAGTGTTTCCGAGTCAACTCTTGGGATGGCGTTGACAACTGCACGTCGGTTGACCCGTTTCGCGGGACTTTAAAGGCTTTGACTTGGTCTTCAACTGGTATGTATCTGCGGTGTCTTCGTGTCTGGAATTTCCTTTTCTTTTGGCCGTTTCTGTCCTCCCTTTCCTGGAATTATTCCTTGGTCCTGGTCTTTCTTCCTCCCTGAGTACTTCCCTTGAAACAACATATCTTGACTCCTATCTTTCTTTGGAGTATTCTCTGCCATACCATATCCAACAGGCTGCCTACCTCTTCATATCTCCAGCTTCTATGGTCTGTTCCTGGACGTCGTACCCACCTATTCCGCCTTCTCCGACATCAAACAACCTATCGATCTCTAAATCACTTTCTTATTTCATATGTTATCCTTATTTTCTGATATACGTTAATAGTAGCTAGCACATATTTGTGTTACATAACCCAATAGAACAATAAATGGTCTGTTACTGAAAACATTGATTGATAGCTTAGTGGCCAAATACTGGAAGAATTCAAAAACAACATTTTTTGATGGAATGACTGGACCACTGCAGGATCGTATCAAACCATGTATGCACTTCCACCGATTGAAGTAGCACTGTAGCGCACCGCGCATCAGGTGTAACGCGTGCATTGCTTACATCGCGTCAAGTCGCGTCCGTCGCGGTGTCCTATGACCTAAACTAACCAAAAAACAATCACCGGCGAAATAATAAACCATGCATTCACTAATTAACATGCCCTTGAATGACATGCATGGTATATCGATCGACCTTCAGCAGTCCGCAGACAACTCAGTAGTATTGGTACGATGGGAGTGCATTATTTTCTAAAACAAACTAGGAATAGCATGCAACGGGAAAGGCGTATGATTTATTGCCTAAGGCACCGTATTTACGTTTGAACTATGCCCACTGTAATATGAGAGAGCTGGGGGGGTTGTTAATTTATGCAATGGAATAGCGGCCTATAGTTTTAACATTGTTGATAATTTTGCAAGGCGGTCGAAAGAAGACAAAGGGTGCTGGTATTTCGGCGCCTGTGACACATGGCACTGTGGGTATAACTCAAGATAGATTATCGCAAGTGGCTGACTATCGGGCGTCGTCATCGAAGTGTCGACGAGTAATAGACTGAGTAGTATAGATAATTTGTGCATACGCGCGAGTCGGCATAGATCGTAACCACCATGCATGGCTTGCATGGTGTTTGTTGCCAGCCAGTAAATTACGGATTGTAAAGCTTCTAGCGCGCCATACCTGTTTTACGAAAATTGACTGGCACCACCGAATGAAGCTTCAATGTTCTTGCAGGGCTTTGCAATTTTAGGGAACATAATTCGTCGGTAGAATGCATGAACAGAAAACATATAAAAGCCTATAGCAATCAGCAAGCAGTCTTCAGGATCCCAACAAGTCACAAAGCCTACTAGCAGCCTTTCATCCACAACACTCTCAACAAAAATGTTCTCCTCCCGTATTGCCGTCCTCGTCGCTGCCTCCGTGGCCATGCTCGTCTCCACTGCTCGCCCTGCCCTTGCAGGCGACATCACTGGTAGCTGCAACACCGGTGAAATTCAATGCTGTAAGTCCCTCCTTACCCTCGTTATGTCTGTTTTCGACCGACTCACCCCTTTTTCGTAGGTGATCAGCTCTTCGATTCCAGCAGTGAGCAAGGCAACTGGCTCGCCGGCCTGATCGGCGTTGCCGTCAACGCCGTCACCGCTCAAGTCGGTGTCTCTTGCGTTCCCGTCACCGTCATCGGTGTTGGCAGCGGTACTCAATGCTCCACCCAACCTGTCTGCTGCGCTGAGAACCATATGAGTAAGCACCTTTTCTGTGGTCCATTTCTGGCCCATACTTATATATTTTTTGATAGACGGCTTGGTGGTTGCTGGATGCAACCCCATCGGTGTCAACGTCTAAATTGGACGTTCAGTTCAGTTTTCCGACCATTGGAGTCCTTATGGGATGCGAAGCCTTAGAGCGGATGTCGTAATGTACTGGGTTGGCAAATTTCTTTTAATGCGAGCCTGCAGTAGTCGTATTATTTCTTGTGTTTTTCTGTCAGCTATATTGGCACTTTAATGTTACACTGTTTTTCTTCAGTTTTGGCGAGCACGCTGAGCAGAGCACATCAAAAAAGAAACTTCACTGAGCACCAGCAAAGAACCTGGCAGAATGACCAATCCACTAGAATGACAAAGGAGTTCGTGATAATGCTTCAACGCTTTCAGTTTCAAGCCTAACAGATCACATTGAACTGCCTGTAACTCTGAATGACAGCAAAAATGAGCCATGTTTTTTCTAAGGATAAAGAAAGACGATCATACGATTTAATAGGTGGGTTCAATGATTTGAAGCTCAAGCTAAACTTTAAGGAATGCTTGTCACGAACCTAAACCGTCTCTTTCATCTCATTAGCACATCAGGGTATACAAAGTCGTCTACGTAATTAAGAATAGGGGAAGGAAATCAAGCAGATATCCGGGATAAAGTTAGTGAAGATCACAGAATAATGGTTATGTGTAAGTCAAAACAAGCCAGTCCGAATCTGACATTCCGTGCCTGTCCAAGGAGGTAGGGAAGTGGCCGCTACTGAGAATAGGGTAACAAATGGTAAATTGGACTTAATAAACAAGCGGTTAGTGGATGAAGTCTTTGACATATGTTGAGATAAATGTACCCACATCTCAACTTCGTAGACTCCGGCCATGTATCACGGGTGGTATCATAGTTCTTTGCGCAAAAGCCCGCCCGCAGCACTATCTCCGGTAACGAGTCCAAGCCATTGCCAAAGGATCCTTTCGTCCCCTTCTTGGCCCCATAAGTAATAGATCGCCCTCCGACGCATCACAATAAGGTGCTGCGGCATGTATTTGAGGACACCGGTGAAGACGAGGAAGAATAAGAGTGCAAAAGTCGTCACTGTCAAGGTTAAGGCGTGTCCAGAGTCAGTTATGCGGTCCTTTTATCCTGGAAGTATCGACAAAAATACGGTATGCTCACAGAGGAGTATTTTCTCCCAAGGTTCCAACATTGACAAGACAAAAGTCGACTCGAACCACATACGCTGGCGCCAGAAGAAAATGCCGAGCTTGGATTTGGGAGGGCGCGTAAATGTGTGGTCTGGCTTTGCAGGTGGTAACTGCTGGGTGGTTACGATCATGGCAGACATTATAAAATCGTGAACTTGGGGTAGGGCTTGAAGATCGGAAAGGAGACAGGGAGAGGAAGACGGTCGAAAAGGAAGGTCAGGAAGGACAAACTTGGCAGTTCAACTTCAAATTTCCATTATATCTCTCAAATTCACACGGTCAGTAACGTGGTGCTTGCCGTCTGGCCTCGTAATAATACCATTTTATACCGTATAATTGCAAAAATTAGGCATTATATATGACCGAAATAAATACTTGGTGCAGGTATCTATAAAGAAGGATGATACTACTTTTCCTAAACACGAGAGTATCAGCTTCAAACTCGAGTCTCTACCGTCTTCGAAGTCGACTTCACAAGCAAGTGAGGCGCTCCTTCACGAGACGACTTGCCGGAAGGAGAAGAACCTGCACGCCAGCGAAGTTTGCTGCTTTCGTATAATGCTTGCTGCAACTCGAAGGGTGGGTTTAAGTGCTGTAATTTCCGTCTTGAAATGACCCGATCTTCTGGCATGCGTGCCAGCTGGCTTTGCGAACGCATACGAGGGCGGCGTTTTACGTACCACTCCCATGCGTAACGAATAACGGCGCCGTCTGCGTCATATGGGGTAGGGATTTCTGAGTATCCTGGTCGGGCAGTGGGGTGGCGGACGTAAACAGCGGAGCAGGTCAAGAAAGACACCTCGATATAAGCTGGAATATACAGCCATGGTGCAGCATATGTAGGTAGATGGAAGTGCGTCAACGCTGGTAATGCAGTTTTCGGTTTATTAGCTTCCACAGAAGTTTCTGTGACAGCTTTGGAAAGCTCAGTTTCTCCTGTCTTTTCGGATTCGCTGGCTTGTGAGACTCCATCTTCCTCAACGGTTTCTTCCGCTGAAGTGGCCTCAACTTCCTCTGCAGCTACGGTGTCTTGTTCCTGTGTCGCTTCTGATACAGGCTTCGCTTTTTGCCTTTTCTCAGGAGCTGGCTTAGGGGGAAAGATCTGGTCGATTTCGAGTGGGTGGTTAGGCTCCTTGAGGAACCGAACGGCATTAGGATCCACAGAGACCATGTCGCCAGGTGCTAGACGTGTATTGGCTTTCGAATGCTAAATGAGCAAATATGTTAGATAGTTGAAAGGAAATCAAGGATCGAAACACACCCTTCGTCCGTTAAGTTTTACATATCCGTGAATAATCAGCCGTCTAGCTTCATACACACTGTGTACAAAACAGCACCGGAACAAAAACACGTCCAACCTCCTCTCCACCTCAATGAACATCAAACTTCCAACTGGTGCCAATCCTTTTTGTTCAATTTCTTCCTCGAGCTTCTTCTCTTGCTCTTTAGCCTTTGTCTTCCTTAGAGCATATTCTTCGAGTTGGTTTTTGTCATCACCGAATACTTGTCGACGCGGACGAACATCGGGAATGGTGTCGGGCAAGTACCATCGTTTGAACACTTTTTCAGGAATATATTCACCATGGTAAGCTCGTACTGCCGCCTTTGAGCGCCATCGTTGTTGGAAAAGTGTTTCTTCGGAGGTGTTCTTGAACGCTAGGTCGTTGGCTTCGGGCCCAACAGTTCGCTTCCAGAGATTGTACAAGTTCTTCGGGGACCAGCTCTAATGGTTGCACAAGAAAGATGGCGTGAAACAGACGCGTTAGTCACTTCTACTCAGTTTAAGTCAAATAAAATGAGTTCGCACCATGCAAGGAAGCCCCTTGCGCATGTTAAGAGGGTTGACGCCCCGCATCGTTTAACCACGCGTTTGAATAGTCAAGAAGTATTTTATTTGCCTCGGCAGCCAGCAAGTATGTTGTGCTTTCAAAAAGGTGCGCTCGTAGAGAATTGTATGAGACGAAACGAGATGCACACTAGCCGTCCAGCACGGCGTAATTTGTGCTAGCGCAACAACCTATTCGTTCCGTAGGCGGTATTGGACGAAAAGGGTGCAATAGGAAAATTTTGAACTCCGCCATGATTTTGTCACACGCGTCCCGAGTGCTGGTAAGTCGCGCTTGAACGTGCGCGTGAACGTTGACCTGAACTTATCATGTTGCACTTTCTTTTCAATTTCTCTGGCTATTTTATTCTCTCAAATACGGACATATGCGCTCCTATGAATTCAGAAAATGGCAAATACCCATCATTTATATGGCACCATAAAGCTATACCCTCTAATCTATCAATGGGATTCTCAACCAAATCCTGCATACGAAAGGCCTGTGTGTGTCGGTATCACAGTCAACTATGAAGTCTTCTGGAAACCGGTAAAGACCACTATAAAATGGCGTCTGGTTACATTTCTTGCTTAGGAAGGCAGCATTGAATATTGAGCCTCTGTGATTCTGGCGACGCAGCTATTAAAAAAATCAAGGAACTCCGTTGGAATCTACTTTGCGGTCTTGAAGGCCGAGCTTTTACACTCGCGTGGAACGCTTGTAGAAATCCCCTAATTGTATACTTTGGTCTGGTCTTGATGTTACTTACATGTCAACCCATGACTTCAGTTTCTTTGCGTCTTTTTCCCTGAAGTGTAGTCATAATTTTGCCTTCGGTAATTATCCAAGACTGTTAATGCGCTGGTACCAACTGCACTTGGCGAAATTTTCATGGAAATTACCATATACTCGACGGCTCCTATCAGACTCAAGCAAATTTACTAGTTCGCACCCAAAAACTTTCAAATTGTCAAAATGTCGCTCGATTTGGAAACAAATGCCTGATTTGGGCTTATGTCCGACATTCGTTTTAGAGTTGTTGGCAATATGTATGTCAATATTATCATGACCACCGAGTACTTTCCAGCACAAAAAATTAGATAAGTCAAACATTTGAATTCCTTGATAAATTATCCAGTTGAGAAGTTATGCAGGTGTAGATACTCTTTAAAACATAGTCCATCTTTTGACGAACTGAACTAGGGAAAGCAGTTACACAGGCTGCCTCAAGAACTTGACTAATTTACGATACCCCCAAAAATATCTTCAGCGATAATCGCGATCGAGATTTTCATAGGCATATGATTACCTACGCGTTGTATGGATATGTTGGCACTGATCATCTTCTGCTCGCCCGAGGACGCCTATAAAATACCCAGCCCCTCTCACTTTTCGTTCCTTCCACATAACACCCCTCTTCAAATTGTATACACGCGACCCTCAAGTCAATGTCAATTATGCCTGCCTCCGCTCAACGAACCCCTTCCAACAACGAGCTTAGGATGCCCTCGCATCTCACCAAACCCGATTCTGCATCGAATGCCAAGTTCGACACGAAGCTCGCTGCTCCTTTTAACTTCCCGGCCATGAAGTATTCCATGGATTCTATTCGCGTTAAGAAGGATGTGAGGATGGAAAGGAAAGATGTTAAACCTCGCCCAGGCGGTGCTAGTAAGTACCTGGCGTGTTTTTGTATCTCACCCATCATTATAGACTAACTCGTCGATGTATAGTTCTCAGGGCGTTGAAGAAGATTGACCCATGCACGTCCTGCAAATCAGTTAAGAAGAACTTCGAGGAAGACATCACAACGACCATCGCCAGTACCATAAATGACATCATTCCTCCTCCATATCGCCCGGAAGAAAATATTCCTTGTATTACCACTGCACCCTCAAAACTCTCCGACACCAAAATTATCATGGCGATGCATGCTGGAGAGACTCCACGCCAAAGTTACTTCGCTGAGCTCGAAGAACGTAAGCACTTGGTTCTGGACCGCGTCAGGGAGAGACGCGAAGCGATTGCGTTTGTCAAACAATGCCTCGAGACTCATCACCCCGACACATACGCTAATATGACCGTCGACACAGGCTTCGGCAGTGTCAGCGTTACTCCCCGAGAAGATAAAGACATGGAGAGCAATGACTTTAATCCCGCCTTTGCTTATGACCAAGATATCGAACGTGCTATGAACGTGAACCGTGGAAGGATGGATCGCTATGCGCATCGATATGGGGAAGTGTCTCACCCCGCTCTTGGTTTAAATGTAGAAGTGGATCTGGGTCAACTTTATGGTAACGTCTTTGTCTCCCTATAAATGTTCGAAGTTAATTCATATTTAGCAACCTACAAGGCCGACAGTCATGTAATCGTCAATACAAAACAGGACATCGTGCAGAAATCTTTAGATGTAGTCGAGAAGCTTGCCCAACACGGAATTAGTAAGTTACAGTCGTATCGCTTATCTCCATTTATGCTAACACAGCGGTAGTAGCTCATTGCGACGTTTCTAACCTTCCCGAGAGACCTTACGGAACTGTACTAGATATGGATGTTTTTCTATCTAGGTATGAGTGCAATGACAACGGAGAGCCTCTTAGACACCATGAACGCGATGTATACGCACTTGGCTATCCCAGGTTCAAAACCTTTAAGGCGCTCGAGGACATTGAAGAGGATTTCGCTGTATCGGCAGAACACGAAGTCTCACCCATCATCACATCACCGCCTCTCTCTGGCTCAGGGCAATCGACCCCTGCGATCCAAACGCCCGCCATGGACGGTTTTGCGGACGCTGAAGTTGTTATCAATGACTCTGGCTCTCCTGACGAGGAGCATCTTAGTGCCATTGACAGTCAACGCGGTCATTGCCCGATTGCTTCTGACGAAAAGCAAGCCGGAGTGGGTGAGCAGCTGCGACCTATCAACAGAACGTCCCACCGCCGCTATGCAATCCACTGGGACTTTGAACAGGAGTATGCTGGCAACCCTCCACCTCCTCTTCCTGTAGGCTCTCCACCAAGACGTCCTCCCGCTGACCAACATCCTTCTGTAAACCTGTTGGCAAGGACAAACGAGATCAAAGGAGGCCAGACATAGCTCTTTGTCAATGCCTGGTAACTCACTATCGTGCCCATACTTCTAACGAGCCTCTTTCTGTCGTCGAAGGCTCGGTTTCTCTCATGGCCCCCCTTCTGGCTCACTGGCACGCTAGCAGCTTTGCTTGTACACATATTTAGCTGGACTCCTCCTTCCTCTTGGCACTCTGAGTCCCTGCAGCAACTATCTTTTTAATTTATTCGGATCTCGATTCTTCTTGTTCATCACCTGGATTTGTCTATCGACTGGATTTACTCTTTTTTCAATTTTGCTTGGTCACTTTGGAACTTTCTCTCGATCTCTCATCTGTATTTCGCCTCAAATTGTCTAACGCCTGGTCGCGCTCCACGAAATCTGTTTTTAAAATTGTACATAACACTCATGGGACTTCATGGGCTCCCTTATTTAACAACCGACCATCATGTTTTGGTCGTAGTCAACTATTATATGTACTATCACCTGATAGAACCAACCTCGCTCCCGGTCCGACGCTTTCCCTCTTGTTTGTAAGTCCTTTCTTCCTTTTCTTGTTTCGATTTGACTGTTTTACTAATCTTCTAATTATTGTAGCATCCTTTCTCCTTAGTAGCTGATGAGTTGGGTTGAATATTAGTGGTCTATATTTAAAATTTAATTGGCCATAAAGGTGCGTAGTACTTTAACTTTACTCTATTTTTTCTTTCTTTCTTTCTTCCTTAAAAAACTTTGACTGACGAAGAATTCATTAGGCCAAATGTTATCGTTATCCTTATGCTTTCTTAGCTATCGCATTGCTTTTCACTTGCTTTCTCGGACCATATTGTAGGACCTATACCCACATGCTACCACACCATAATTACCTTGAGAATTTTCTTCGATGCTCCCCATACAGAGCCAACAACCAAAGGAATCAAGTACATCGACCCTATCCTTCTTCTTTCCGCTCAGGCTCCAGGCTCCCTTTCCAAGCTTAATAAGACTCAAACAAAAGACAGCAAATACCATAAACACCATTGATTCCGTAGAACGTACCTAGAGCAGTTTTTATTTCTCATTTCTTCTGCACCTCCTCTAGAATTTTCATTTCTCTCATTTCATCTCGGACTTCATTTCATTTATTCATCTCATTATTTTCATATCATTTCATCTCCTTCATCTCCTTCATCTCCGATTTTCTGGTCTTCCTTATCTCCCTTACTTTAGTCAAAATCCCGACCGTTTCGTCTATATCTTGCTGCTATAGTCTCCTTGTCGGTTTTAGACGCTCCCGGCGAGTGTCATAGGCGGCCTGAGCGACTTTCTTTGGTGGTGCTGGCCACATCTCGGACAAATTCGTGGTTGCCATGCATTTGGTTGTTCCTCAATTGAACTTGCTTCCAGATTCGGTTCTTACTTTTATCTTGTAATTTATAGGCGTGTCTGTCGAAGAGAAAAAAAAATTGTGAAGTTGATGACAGTGTGTTGATTCAAGATGACATGTTGCTTGCTTGCCAAAGTCCATTAACTTCTGGTAGGTTGATTATAGCTTATATTGATACATTTATGCGTATATGTATGTTATCCATTTCGAATGGTCAATTCTCAAGAGCGATATGCCACTCGCGAGCATACGAGCCAATATTCTGATCCCCCCTCTTCCGACCAGCCTAAAGGACCAAAATCGCATTCTCCACAAGTCAATAACTTCAATTTAGGGCCTGTTGTAATTTTAAAAAAGTGTCAAGTCAAAGTATACTTCGGACAGCGGAAAAGGAAAAGGAACAGATCGATTTACCTGATGCAATGGGTTGAGCTGGTCTCGTGAACCCGACATTCTCGAATTTCATAGGCGATCCTCGAATCAGCCACCATTGAGCTGTTGACGGAGGTGGTGGGAGAGGTGCAAAATCCTTTAATTCTGAGCCTACTGGCTCAATCTACAGATGCAGCCAGATGATCAGGACTAGATTCGAAGAGAGAAGAAGAAAGGGAGATAATGAGATTACCTGTACACTGGCCCTCTCGACCCACTGACCGACGCCTTTTTTTATGATGATGCTACCGCAATCTTTTCTTGGGCATAGAAGATCATATTTGTTGAGTGAACATCCCGAGGACGCTGCCGCGTCGACGTCCAGAACATCAAGAACGCCGTTGGGAAATTCGGAAATTAGTTTAGCAGATGGGATGTTAGTCCGTTTGCGCTGGAGTGCTTCTAGGACACCGGCCGGGATAGGCTGATCTCCCCCTCCTAAGATTTGTGCATCGGATTGCGGCATACTGCTAACAAGCTCCTTGCGCATTTCGAACCAAGGCTTGGATCCATGTACGACGTGACTCTTTCCTAACCACTCAAAGCCTACTTTCTCGTAGAACTCTTGGAGTTCCTCGTGTGCAATGAGCAGTATGCGATCGTATTTCGATGGTTCTTCGCTTGAGGCTTTTTGCAGACGCGTCACGTACTCCTTGAGCAGCGCCAGGCCTACACCTCTACGCTTGTACGAAGGCGCGACGCATACGGAATGGATGCACACAGAAGACGAATTCGGGACGTGCGTCGACATCGAATCGTGGGTCAATGTCTTTTCCGGAGAAAGCGTAGAGCATATATATCCGATGAGCTTTCTCGAGGTTTTGTTGCTACTATCCTGTTCGTAGGCGCCGAGGAAAAGATCGCCTGCTTGAGATTGTCGAAGTCTGGATTTCAAGGGGATTGAATTGATTAGAGCTCCAAGTCAGGCCCTGAAAAAAAGTACAGCGAGTGGTGGCACCTAAAGCTCGTTTCCGTCCCTGCTTCGTCTTCTGGGTATCCTGGAAAGACAATCAGTTCATGTGCATTCAATTGCAGAAAAATTATCGCGCGAAGCGATTGACTTGCCTTGCCGTTCGATCTCGAGAGCGGCAGGAATCTCATCCTCTCTAACTAGATCAAATATAATGTTGGATACGCTTGTCATGATTTTGCGAGCTCTTGTCTGGAAGATCCAGGAAAAAGAATGTGGTTTAAAGTTTGAGAGGCCCCTAATGTCGCATGATGCACACTGGTGGCTGTGCCTTCATTATGGTCGCGTACATCTTCGAAATACTGTTATACTCCCGCTACGACTTATTCAAATACCCACTTTTCTGTTTTCCGCGCAGGTCATAACCGTATTCTTTTTTAAGGGCACAAATACAAAGACGAACATATCTATATATCTAAATGGCAGCCACGGCTGCTCTTGCACCTCCACCGAATTCTCAGCTTTTTGCAGGTGCTGAGTCTAGCTTCAACAACACGACTATACCAAACTCCTCATTCTCTTCCACTCTTGGCTCTTCTTCCTCTATGTCATCTGCACAACAGTATCCACCACAGACTCAGAGCCAGAGTCAGAGTCAAAGCCAGAGTCAGAACCTCTCGAGCACCATGGACAGCATGACTTTGGGCCTAACAACATCCGAGACGCTTTCATCAGCGCATGACCTTCTCGCGGCGCACGCAGCGCTCGTCTCGCGCATACGTGAAGGCCAGAAGCGGTTGAAACAGGTGGTCCAGGCGCTGCAGCGCCGACGGGAGGAGCTGGACCGAGAGGATGCGTCTAGTGTCAATCACGGGGGGAGGAAGAGACGGCGTTCGTCGACAGCTACTGCGGTCGATGATACCACCACTGGCGTGGGCGAGGAAGATGACTACCGCAGACGAGATACTCTGGATAGGGAAGTCTATGGAGACGACGACGACGACGGCTACTACTACGAGCAGATACTCATCGACGATGACGAGGGACGTTCACACGAGGTGAAACGAGAGGAAGAGTATGGAGCCGAAGTCGGACTTGATGTCGATGATGATGATAGGCGGACGTTGGATGATGCTGCCTCGAATAATGATGATGCATATCCTTCGTCGGATGAAGATGACTATGACCCTACTGAACCTCCACCGAGAGTTATTCGGTCTGATTTGCCCCCTGCGAAACGCGCCCGTGTTCAGCGCTACCCCAACTATGTTCCAGAGGAGGAGACTATAAGGAATGACTACTCGCAGCGGTACGTCGACGGGGGCGAATGGCCACAGAACTGGGTCCTTGGTGCTGAGCCCGAACGGAGGTTTGAGGAGTATGTATCTCGTCCTTTTCCTTCTAGTTCCATGATTATTTCTTATATTAATATTTTCTTTCTTTCTCTTCTACATTGCAGATATCCAAAACAACAACGGTTACTCAATCTCAAGAAACAATCTGTGAACCAGCACTCTCTACCCCCACACTACCTCTCTCTACCCGCCGCTCCTACTACTACTACGACAGATTCCTACTATAATACTACAACTTCCTCTTCTTCAACGAATGCCAAATTTCAAACCTTGCTCAGTACCCTCCACCCCTCCAAATTCGACGTCATACTCATCGACCCTCCGTTTTCTTCTTCATTCACTTGGGACAACCTGCAAGACTTGCCGATCCCGTCGCTTGCTGGCGATCCGAGCTTTGTTTTTCTCTGGGTGGGCAGTGGTGCTGGAGAAGGGCTGGAGAGAGGTCGTGAGGTGTTGGCGAAATGGGGCTACAGACGGTGCGAGGATGTTGTATGGGTCAAGACGAATAAGACTTCAAACAAGGGACCTGGAGTACGTTGAGATTTGTCAAGTTACGTTCGTTATGCTACTGATGCTTCTTGTTATTTCGTTACATAGACGGATCCGCCGACGACTTCGTTATTAACGAGGACGAAGCAACATTGTTTAATGGGCATTAGAGGTACGGTTAGGCGTTCAAACGATAGCTGGTTCGTGCATTGCAATGTTGGTACGTTACATTTTACTATTATTACTTATCTTATATTCCTTTTTAATTGTACTAATGTACTAACATGTTTCTTTTTTTTTTGCCCCTTAGACACGGACGTGATAATATGGGAAGGCGACGCCTCTGACCCCGCACGCAAACCACCAGAGATGTATACTCTCATCGAGAATTTCTGCTTGGGAATGCGTCGTCTCGAGATATTCGGCAGGTTATCTTCGTTACGCCGCGGGTGGGTCACCGTGTTGGCACCAGGACAAGAAGCACATCTTCCGCGAACATCATCCTTATCCGGTGAGGCCAACAACTCATCGAGCTTGGGGTTGGGTTTGAGAGCGGCGAATTCGACATCGTCTTCGGCGTCTTCGTCCTCTGCGAACCTGGCCTTGGGTGCCGAGACGATGACATCGCCATCGCTGTCGCAGGCTAAGCCCGTCGACGTCAGGTTTCACGTTGATGGTGAAGAAGGAGGGTTGGCACGACGGTGGGAGAGAGAGCGATGGGAGGAAGGGATTAGAGATATGGCGGGTCCTGCTGGTGTGGCTAGTATGGCATCTGGTGGGACTGGAGGAGGAGCGGGCAAGTTTGTGGTGCCTATGACGCCCGAGATTGATGCATTGAGGCCCAAGTCGCCTGTGAGAGGCGATAGAGGCGGAGGCGGAGACGGAGGAGGGGCCAGAGGTAATGGTAGTGGAGGTCACCATCAGCATCATCATGGACAGAGTAATGCTGGAGGTGGGATGAATATGAACATGGGGATGGGGATGAGTATGGCTGGTGGTGGTGCGATGGGGATGGGAGGCGGAAATGGTATGGCGATGATGGCTCAGCCTATGTCGATGAATGGTGGTGTAGGCGGCGTTGGGTCGGTGATGAGGTTTGCGGGAGGCAACGCAGGCGTCATGGGTGGCGGTGGAGGTAATAATGCGAGAGGTGGAGGAGGAGGCTTTATGAACAACATCACTCAGCAAGGAATGGGTGGGATGGGCATGCTAGGTAGTGTTGGTGGTGCAAATCAGCTTATGGCGCAGCCTATAATGGGTGGGGCTTCTGGTGCGATGAACAATATAGGAATGAACGCGATGAACATGAACGTCGCCAACAATATGAACAACATGGGAGGCATGGAGGGCACCTGGAACAATGGCATCGGGAATCCGATGATGGGTATGGGTGGAATGGGCATGAACATGCATATGGGTGTGGCAGGCGGCGGTACTGCCGGCGTCGGTGCTGGTGGTATGAATCCGATGATGTCGATGGCGTTTGGACAAGGAGGAGGGTCTGGACAGTTAGGGATGCTGGCGAATAACAACAATAACATGAACATGACCGGCATGGACACGAGCTGGGATAATGGGATGGGCATGAATATGGGTATGGGTATGAGCGGAATGGGGATGCACGCGATGAATGCGATGGGTGGGAGTGGTATGCCTGGAATGGGTATGGGCATGAATAACATGGGGATGGGTATGCCTGGGATGGTGGGACTCGGGGCCATTCAGAACGGACCTATGAATGCTATGGGAATAGGAGGCCAAGGGATGGGCATGGGCATGGGCATGGGTGGGATGAACATGGGCGGGGGTGGTATGGGGATTAACCAGAGGCAACAACAGCATCAGCGAGGCGGTGGTGCGCCATTTTAGGCGCCCGTTGCTATGTATACATTTTTACCAGATGTGCTGCGTGCGTGGTACTTGCGGGGATGCATATATTTGTCTCCAATTTGTTGTTTTTATTTTCGTATTTGTTTCTGAATCATCAGTTTCCAGGCAATAATAATATTTCACTGCCACATTTTCTCGCATATTTGTCTTCAATGTTGAGTTGCTCAAAAGTTACCCTAATTCGGAAAGCATGTTACCCTATTGGTATGTACGTTTATGTGAGTTTTGCAACACGTTTCATTTATTTATAACCAGGGCTAAATCGGTTTATATACCGGATTGGACCGCGGATTGGACTTCTTTCCGACGTCTCTCTTTTTTCCTTAGTTGCGTGTTGTCTCACGCGTTTTCAGGCCCATGTTATAAACAAACCGGTTACAGCGCACTTGGTTATAATCTGACATCCTCTCCCTCGTACGCCTTCCACTGCTCAAGAGCCGCATCCAAAGCCGCAGGCCAGCCATGGACGCCGACTCCTCCTCGTTATCCCTCGAATACTACCACCAAAGTCGTAGGATCCCAAACACCAGACGAAAAAACCTACCACCTCCAAAACCCGACTTTAGCTTTGCGCGGTGTCCCGAGGCGTCGTATTATGTCAAGGAGGGATGTGAGATGAGCATGGCGAGACGGATGAGGCTGTTTTGGTGGAGGAAGAGGATATTAATCGAGTCAACGTTTGCATTGACCGTGTATGAGCCTTGGGAGAAGGTTGTTGTATGTGAGTCTCTTTTCTTTCATTCGTTATGTTTTCAGGCAAAGGTTACCACCCCTGGTCGGTGTCCGCGCCCGCGCCCACTGTCGCGGAAACTTTCCCGACGTACCGTACCCATCAGCGTCAGCCACACGCGTCGTTTCTACTACGTGTGACGTACATGAACACATTACTGATACTTTTCTTCTTGTTCATTAATTCAATTCTGATTCATTTTTTGTTCTTTCTCTTTCTTAGTAACGATATTCGGAATTCTCTTCGCGGCGATGTGTGTCGTGCTCCTCAAATATCTGCCCCGCCAGCTCATTGTCATGCGGCGGCGGTCGATATACTATCTGTGGGGATCGGAGGAATTTGGTGCCACTTCAGTGGACTCGCAGAACGTGTCTGCGTCTCGGGCGGCCTATCTTGGGTTTAATGGGCTGGCGATGATGGCAAAGTCTGATTAATGTTTGATGGTGTCGCAATCTCAGGGTGTTCAATCAAACTCAAGTATCACTATTCTATGTACAACTCTAGTCCACTTCTAGGCCTCGTTTTCTCCTGGGCTGTGTATTTGTTAGATATTTTATATTTTTCCTGGGTTATTATCGTAAAAGGTTCGACTTAATGGATGGGAATCCTAGGGGTCACTTCATACATTCATTCATCAGCATTCATTCTTTACATAACGTTTCCGAATTATATTATTTTTCTATTGTATGACAGTGTGGATCGACGCCGCTTACTTTTTTGTGCTACCTGGAGTTACCAAAATATTGCACACACTCACTGCGGAAAGAAAAAGGTCCTTGTGAAATCATGCTCGAATTTGCATTGTGCGTTCTATCTTTACTTTGCTGGGCCGCAGTGCGTAGTAGGCTAAAGCAGTCAGATGCATGCTAGTAGTCCCACTAGTAAGATTAGCGAGCAATCGGTGTCAAACGCCTCTTTGGTCAAAAATAAAACAAAAAAAATACACACTGCGCTCACGGTGAATACCAGACCGCCTCTCTCAGTTTGCTCCACCTCGCTCGTTGTCTATGTGCTCCGCACCGACATCAACCGCTCAAAACGGCCGCCTGAATCGTTCCTTGCATCCGGGGCCATGATTTTCACTTTTTGTGACGATCCAACCTTCGGAACTAGCTAATTTTCCCAGCTCCTACTGAGCAAATTTGAATGCGCCGAAATCTAATATTAGCCTATAGTAATGTCTAAAATAGACGAGGATAACTGCGCTCGACATATGTTATATGTCATGCCAAGCAAACTAAAGTTTCATGGTATATATGAGACTTCTAGAAATGATGCATATCGGAGTCGGTATGTACGATAATAGTACGAGCCTGGAAGATTCAATTCAACTTGAAAGATGCACTGCCCATGCAGTGTAGAAATTGCGCATGCGATAATAATAATAGCGATACTCCGTAAGATGATGGTGGATGATGAATGCGTGCACGGTAATATTTGCAACAGTGTGCACTGGTCCCCTGGTCAAACTTCCGAGCCGCGCTCGCACAGTCTTACATGGTAACAACGGGACAACGGATCTTGAAACCTGCCCGAGAGAACTCAAGCTTCGCATTATTCACGAAAGCTCCTTCGACGCAGTCACGCGCTTGTCATGTTGGGAAGGCAATTGGGCAGACTATTAAAATCATTTGAATGGTAAATGCTCCGCATCCTCGACAGTGGTGATGCATTGATGAGCCATCATGCATCATGATAGATATCGTGGATGGAGATACAGGCCCAGCGTTACATACCCTTTAAACTTGACCGACCGAGAAGGGCGGACCCATATATCCACCTTTCGACTCGCATGCCTCGCAAAGTTTCGTTTGGCAACGATGATAATGTTCGGATAGGCTCGGATTCGAGAACTTTGCGAGAAAAGGGGGAGAAATCTGATGTCAGTAACGGAGAGATTCTGTCTTTACGTGGTTCATTGACGATCAAAAACTCAGGGCAATATTTACATATAGAGATAGCATATAGGCGATGGGCGGCGAGTCCGAGAATAACCAATTCTAGTTAACCTTCGGGTCAAATGCGATTAATCAATTGCCAATACTCGCACTTCTACGTATGGTATGTATACCCGTGTGACAATCATTAGCGGACTTTGAATTAACTTGATACTAGAGTGGATTAATTTTATCTTCTCTCGAATCAAGCCTTCTAGTCGGGAGTCTCTTTTTTACTTGAACCAAATACTTACTCTCTATATCGGATTCTAGATGGAGTAATAGGAGACCACACTCTATCTCCCTGGACGTCTAGCTTCCTCATTCTCGTTCTTAATCTACCGGCGCAGCTCAGACACCACCGATGTATTGACGTTTACACGAGTGATAGTGCTCATCTACGCTGGGTCTGGCCTTAGTGCTTACCACTTGATAGTATCGCATACTACCTCCTGTACAGTATACTGCGGCGACTTTAGGCTACACATGCTCTGGTCGGATCTTGGTAAGTAAATATATACTTCTGGCAAGGTCCATTAACTAAAAGCTATAGGAGAATACTGAAATCGACTAGTATCATAACGTTATCAACGTCGCATTGTGGATCTCCTGACAACTTAAAACCCATGACGAAGATGCGCAGTGTATCGCCTACCACGTACTTGGTTCTGTCTTTGTCTCTACATCTCTGTCTCCTCATGCGTCAAGTAACTCTCCAGCATACCCTTGTCTTCACGAATTTCTTCGGGCGGGTATCAAGGGTTAGGGGAATGAAGGCCATGAAATCATAATCTACTGCGTAATGCTTCCTATAGGTCGCCGGGAAACACATTCAGGACAAGAAAAATGCAACGGTCTGTTCTAAATGTAGAGCCTTGAACGCGCTGTTGAATTACCCAGGGACGGACGTGCGTAGGGCAATGACAAAGGTTGGAGAGGTTTATGAACACATGTGAAGACCCCTTTCCTTCTAGATGATTTGCGCAGTAGCTAATTTAAATGGCCGGGAAGCGTGTACTATTAATGGACATTGGTGCGCATACAATCCATTTATATTATGTCTGTATGTCAGAGTATGATTGTGTACATGGCCCCATCTATATGCAAAGCTGTATGATAGAATATAAAAGTTGGTTGGGCCTCTCTCATGAATATAACTCTGTTCAATTTTGCTTCAATTGATAAGCCTAAAGAAAAGATACCAAATCATGATTGCATAGAAAATAAAGAACATGCATTTTTTCAACAACAGACATGCGGGCTGTAACTTACATGAATAGTATCAGAGATGATACTAATTTACTTATGCTGTTATCTAGTAAGATAAAGACGAAACGGTGGAGGTTGGATTCTACTATAAAGGTGCATATGGAAAAGAAAAAGAGATCACTATGGATTATTAATGACGATGATATAATTTTAAAGAATGATGGGGAAATAAGAACAAGTCGAAATGAAGTGAGAAAGGGAAAGGTCCATCGAAAGATAAGATGGAGGAGATGAAAGACAAACACCACCCTATAATTGTGTTCCAGGAGGTTCTTCAAGCCCTGCGCATTTTGGTTAGTCGCAATGACTCGGTAAATAGACACGGTCAAAAGCATCCCGAATGGCAAAGCCAGCCAGGTGAGTGGGCGCTTAAAACTAAGAGGGAATATGTTGAGCACGAGAACGAAAGGATGTGCTGATAAAGGCGGATGACTTACTTGTTTTTAGACCTCCCAGAAAGCCCCCAAGCTGCTTCTCGTCAAACAACGACCCCAGACCCTGCTCCTTGTTAGGAGAGCCGGAGCCGTCCCTTTGGCATCGTCAGGACCCGATATTGAAGTGATAAATGTAGTAAATAACAGTAGACGTACCGATGCCATGCACTTCCCGCTTTTGCGAAGTTGCTGTTAGGCGTCCGCGTCCCCGACTGTAGGGATATAAAATGAGCACAAAACCCGTAAGCTGACGAACGGAGAGTAGATGAATTACATACGCTCTACTTCACGAGAAATCTCGCCTCGCGCCCGTGCAAAGTCCCTCACCGGGAGGTCGAGCCCATACGTGTCGACGCTGCCAAGCGTAGTGCTCGAGCCTCCACCCTTATCGCCCTCTCAAGTCGATGTCCGTAGACGTAGGCAGGCTGGGCGGGAGTTGGGGGCGCTTAGTTCTGCTGGGGAAGAGCAGGCCTCCGCGTGGCGTCCCCGCTCGCCGTCCCCCTTTTCCTAGGTGATTGGCTCGTGTACGACCACGACGCGTTACACTCTTGGACGTGCAGCGCACCAGT
>Ga0247779_1000254_pt1 | contig 38590 bp, 53 predicted proteins | sample UWRJL221509R5_FD_179925 | JGI IMG/M metagenome (GOLD analysis project Ga0247779, IMG submission 179925) | Plant litter microbial communities from Arlington Agricultural Research Station in Wisconsin, United States - UWRJ-L221-509R-5 | ecosystem: Environmental > Terrestrial > Plant litter >...
CAGTTGACTACGCGGCCGGCCTCGGTGTGTTCGCGGTAGCGGACGCTGCTTGGGGGCTACTGCCCCCGCTTGGGTGGGGTGAATTGGGGCCTTGCAGGCGCCAAACTCGCAACTTCGCCCGCCCTGGGTCATTTTTGATCCACCCCCTGTAGTCAAAGCGCCTGCAAGCTAGAGCAGGCATGCGCTCCTAGCTGCTGCCCCTCAGGCAAGGCGCCTGCAAGCTTGGCAGAACCCTCCTCGAGCTGCCTCGAGCTCGCTACGGTGCAGGCGCTGTCCTTAGCTGAGCTGATGTGGGGCGGTGTGGGAGCGGCTAGGCGCCTGCAAGGGGGAGAGGGGAGAGGGAGTGGACTGGCCGAGTGCAGGCGCTTAGCTGTAAGATCTCCAAGCGGGCGGGACCACGCATCCCTACCGCCACGCGCCCCGGGCCAGTCGACCCTACAGGCTAGCCGCGGGGCGCACTGTGTTACCCTCCCGCGCAAGCAGGCCAGCCGAGGGCATAAGGTCGGCCGGTAAGTGTCGGAGTCGCTACCCGCCCGCCTGCTGCTAATGCTACCCTCCCGCCAGGCCACAGCACGACCCGAAAGGGGAGGCCCACTAGCCGGCAACTCAGGAGCCGACCGGCCTAGTCGAGTTAGCCACGGCGCTCGGCGGGCGCTGGTGAATGTGCCTGGCCTCCGATCGGTTAATCCCGATCGGAGGCTGTCTAATGCCCCCGAGGCTGGTAGCTAGTAGCCGACCGCCGCACAAACCACTGGTGAGCCATCCGCCAGAGCATGCCTACCCCGGAGCATGCCCGGTGAGCCCGCTGGAACTCCGTCCACCAGCGCCAATGCGTAAGGCTCCGCCCGTTCGCCATGAGCCGGTTAGGGATCCATGCCGACCGCGCTCCACATCGCTGGCAACTCGCCTCGTTCACCCCGAGACTGATCCAGCTACGGGTCCGGCTCAATGCCCCGCCTCTCGCAAGGCCTTAGCCCGCGTTCCCTCACCAGGCCGCACCCTCGAGTCCGCCCCTCGCCCCACGTGCACGCAATTCGCCCGAGCTTGACACCATGCCCTTGTAGCTGCCCCGCCGCCCCACACGAGCAGCGTAAACGCAGCTCCCGCCGAATGCCTGACCGCCAGCTCTAGCTCCCGGTCGAGGTCCCCGACCCGGCAATCCCACCCCGCCGTGGCGTACCGCTGCCATCCCTCCGGCACCCCGAGCAGCACCAGATCCGCATGCACCGGGCTCACACATAGATCCACCCATACCTCGGCCCCCGCATCCTGCCACACCCTCGCAGCATGCCGCTTCTGATAGGTCCGATAGATCGCTACAGCCCGCGGCGTGTCGTCATGCACGGTGTAATTCACCTCTATCAGCTCCCGTGCCCCGCTCCGCATCGGCAGCAGCCAGTCATGCTCAAGCGCGTTGAATCGGTAATCGTCCACGTAGAACGCCCACGTTGACGCATTCGCCGTCCGCCTGACTGAGCCCCATGCCAGAACCGGAGCCGTTACCTGAGGCGCATGCTCAAGCCTCGGAGGCAGGACTAGGCTCGGTATACCTAGCGGGTTATCGCTCGGCAGTATCAGCTCGGGGTTCACTTGTCCCGATCGATCGGAGGATATGCGCTCCCCGGCTGCCCCGGCTCATTGCTGCCGGTGCAAGCGTTGGCGCAATCGTTCGCCGCTGGACAGCGCTTGTTCCCGCAAGCCGGGCAAAGCATCATGCCCTGCCAGTCCGGTGTGCACTTCCAGCAGCAGGGCTCCGTTTTGGATTCACCCTTCGGCCACATGCTCCCCGCTAGCTCCTCCGCGATCAGCTCGTCGAGCGGCCGCTCGGGCGCCAGATAACCCTTAGTCGCTAGGTGCGCACGCTGTTCGTCCGCTAGTAGCTGCTCGGCATGCGCGCGGTAACCCTTCGTCACCTCGTGATCGCGCTGCTCGTGCTCTAGCCGATCGGCGTACTGATCGCGCTCAGCTGCTACCCTCCGAACGCGCGCATCACACCTTGCCATTGCGACTACCCCCTCGTGCCAAAGCTCCTCTAACCGCTCGACCGCCGTCTTAACTCGCAACGTCTGGAACCGCTTCGGCTGCTCTGCCTCCAGCTGAGCCAACAGCTCATACAGGACTTGAAATGCATCGGACTCGGGCTGCTCACTCATCGCAGCTCCAAGGATGAGGCTTTGCCAGCTCCCTCGCCTCAGCCGTTACCCGCGGCCGCTCACTCCGCGCCCATGCGTCGAGGCGGACCCGAGCTTGCACATTCCTTTCCATCACCTCGTCCACCAGCGGCACGAGATCCGCCGTTACCCGGTTGCTGCAATAGTTGCAAAACCGCCGATGCTTATCCGCGACCGGAGCCGTGCACCCCGCGCACTGCTTGACCGGGCGCCGCTTCGCCATGTCCAGCGCTGCCGCCTTATAGGCCTCCGCGATCGTCGGATCCTCGCCCCGCTGTTTAGCCCTCTCGATCAAATCAGCCAGTGCTCCCATGCTCTCACCTCTTTTTCGGTTTCACGTTAGCGCCAGGCCTCTTGCCCCGGATCGGGATCGGAGGCGGGACCCCTTTAGCCCCATGCCATCCCTTATCGATAGCCGACACCTCCCGATCCTGCTTGCTGAACGCCCGCGCGTTGTCGTTCGCCGGAGCCATCGTTACATCATTCTCAGGCGGCTTTTTCAGCCACGCCGGAGGCTGAGCCCGTAACAGTGACGCTTTCAATCCTCCGCCTTTAGCCATGCGCCATCATGCGAGCGCCCCGGCCCGGCCGCAAGCGCTAGCGCTTCCGCCAGAGTTTGACCGCCTGCTCTGCCTGCTCCCGCTTTGATAGCCCGGGATCCTCGTCCGGCTCAGTCCCGCCGAAACAAGAGCACCGCTGCTCTTGATGAGCGACCGATCCGCTGATCGTGCGCAGAAAGCAGTCCTGGTGCCACGGCATGTAGATCGCTCCGTCCCGGGTAAGGCACGGCATCAGCAGGCCCGAGTCGTCCTCGCCGAAAAACTGCTCGCACCATGCGCAAGGCGCGGTCGGGGTACAGCTTCGGTTTTGAGGCTCGCACATCCGCGCGAACGGCTCAGGCCCGAACCACCGGATCGTGGTCGCGTCCATCAGTTCTCCTCCCTCGAGCCCGTCGATAGTACCCCGATCGTCCGCGTATGGATCGGGACCTCGATCAGCATCCGCCGGCAGCTCTCAGCATGGGTCACTAGTAGAACCCGCATGATGCCCTCCCGAGCGGGCTCGCGGAGGGGCAGCAAGTTCTCGTCCGGCCACTCCTCCTCCTCGCCCCGCGAGAGCGCGATCGATCGGGGTAGGTAGTACGCAAACCACTCCGCCGCATCGATGTAGATCACCCCGATCGTGTCGGCTAGCTTGTCCTCCACGATCGGCAGCTCTCCAAGCCGCTCCATCCCTTTGATGAACCGCGCCCGCATCCCCGGATCGAAATCGCGGAGCGGCGGGAACGCCTCCATGTAATCAGCCTCAGTCATGGCCTAGTTGCTTTTCTCTTCCGGCTCGACGTAGCGGCGCATGGCCGGCACACCGATCAAAAACTCACCCCATGGCGCTAAGACCAAAACGTCGAACTCGCCCGGGTTTGGCGGCTCACGTAGCGCCGCGCAGGTTTCGGGGTGTAGCGAGAAATTCACCGGCTCGCGGTTTGTACTCTCCGCAATGACGGAGCGCGGGAAGTTAGAGGCCTCGACGTGTCCCGTTGACAGCACCATTATCACCCCGATCCATTCCTCCATCGGACCGCGCAGGTTCATCGATTGCAATCGCTCCATGCCCGCGATGAATTGCGCGCGCTGCTCGGGCTTCCATTCCGCGAGCAATGGCAATGCCTTTAGGTAGGCCTGCTCCATGTCGGTCTCAGTCATGGCTTGCTCTCCCTTTCCGTCACGTGAGCCCACGGTTGCTCCCTCACACGCGCCAGCACGACCGCCGGATCGTCCGAATCAATCATCACCTCGTCATACGCCCCACTCCCGCCGGCCTCGAAGATCACCCGAAACAAGGTGAGCACGTCCGCGATCGGCTGCCCCGGTTTCGTACTCCCCGAGTAGAAGCTTTTCCGGTCCTTGCTCTTGTCGGTCAAATCGTCGTCATGGTAGTAGCGGAACCGATACTCAAACCGCCACGTCTCCTCGCCCTGATCGCGGTAGATCCAGCCGAGCATATTGCCGACGTCGGGCCCGCCCAAAATATGCAGCTCCGCCCAAAACACGCGCGAGATAAACCGCCCGGGGATCAGCTCCATTAGCCGGCCTCCGCTACTTGCTCCGCCAAGCCCTCGACCACTTGCCGCACATACTCGATCGATCGGTACGTCTCGCCCGCGGCGAACCGCAGACCCGAACCGATCGCTGCTAGCGTCGCATTTAGACCGGGGGTGAGGTCCCGGTAGTGTCCGCAGTCGAAACCGAGCCACCAAATATCGCGCTCCTCTCCCGGCTCAGGCTTGTGGCAGATGCCACCTCGGCAGAGATCGGAATAGGTGAGCACGCCGTGAGCGTGGATCTCCTCGAGCTTGGGTGAGCCGTAGTGCTGCCGGTAAAACGGATGCTCGGGAGGCACCCCGACATAGCCGCACAGTGAGCCCATGTGATTGCGCACGATTAGGCACGGCAGGCCGCTCGCGTGCCGCCACTCGATCCGATCGGGCTCGCCCTGCCACGGTCCCGGACCCCACTCGCTCTTTGTGTGAAATAGGAGCTGCCGGCCTTTCTGCCACCAGTACCAGTGATGTCCGCGCAGCAGCCTGCGCCCTGCTCGGATCGCGCGTGCGTTGCGAGTCTTGAGTTTGCCTGCTCGGCGCCGTTCTTTAAGCCTTGCCATCACGATTGCTGCCCCTTAGGGCCCGCCATCAGTTCCGCAAAGTCGCCCTCGATCGAGTCCGCGAGCGCGCGCAACACGGCGGGCGTTTGACTCAGGACCAGATCAGCCGAGATCCGCGACTCGTTCACCGCGAGTGAGATCCCGCTGCCGTCCTCGCCCTCGAGTACGATCAGAATGCCCGCGTCCGCACTGAGTTGGTTCAGCATCACCCGTAGCGCCGAGTCGTATTTGCCCGGTCCGATCATGGCTCACTCTCCTCATGCTCCGGCCCCTTGCCCCCACATTTGAGCGATCGTGGGTCGGCTCGGATGAATATGCCCGCATCGTCCGGCTCCCCGCAAACGCAGCAGACCCCGCCCGTGTCGCCTACCAGCTGTGTCGGCTGCCGTTCCGGCTCCCTCTCTACCCAGCACTCAGGGCAGCACCGATGTGTCCATCCGCTCACGGCCGCCGCGCTTTCATCGCTTCCGCAATCTCGCGCAGCTGCGCATCGGTAGGGGGTGCGATTACCGGCGCAGTGTCCGCGCTCTCTGCCATTTTTGCAGCGCAGGAAAGGCAGACAAACGTGGCATAAGACGCTTCGGGTCGCGTGAATGAGGACGGTGAAAAAAAAGTCGGCTGGTCGCATAGCTGGCAGTTCAGCAAGCGCGTACCAGCGATTTCGTGCTCCATCCTCCCCTCGCTAGGGGCGCCCACCATGAAAATGGTATCGGTTGTCACGACTCGCGCCCCGTATAGAACACGACCGCCCGCCGGAGCACCTCGTTCTCCTCGCGCAGCTGCGCCAACTCATGCGATCCGCCGGCTAGCTCCCCTCGAGCGCGGGCCGCGCGTAGCGTTGTATTCTCGTTTCGCAGCTCCGTTATCTCGTGCCGCATCCTTGCAACATCCGGAGCCGCGAAGTGCGCTCGGATCTCGGGCTCCGGTGCGGGCTCGTCCTCCTCCGGCTCCGGATCGGGGAACCGTTCCAGGTTTGTCACTACGACATTAGCGGCCGGCGCTTTCGGTCCGTCCCGGAGTTCGAGCAAGTGATCGAGATCCAGATCCAGCGCGATCGATAGCCCTAGCAAATCATCGTCAATGGGCGCCACATCCCCCGATTCATAGGTCGTGAGCCGCGTAGGGACTGCGAGCTTAGCAAGCCTTGCCGCGTCCTTTTGTTGCAAGCCCTTTGCGATCCGAGCCTTGCGCAGCGCCTCGGAGAGCGGGGTCGGGGTGTGCTGCTTGGGAACGCGCTTTCGTCTACCGCCGATCGGGATCGGAGCTTGCGGAGGGGGAGCGCTATCCGGGCGCTTCACCAGGACGAGATTTTGCGGCGCGGGCTCCGGCTTGTTTGCGGCCTGTGCCTCCGATTTCTGCCGAGCCTCCGCCTCGATCTGCGCATTGATCCGATCGATATCGGCCGGGCTAAGAAGCGGGGTCGAGACCTTGACCGCCTCCCTCGGAGCTTTCTCCATCGGTCTAAGGTCGGGGTACATAATGTGCTGAGGAGCTTGCGGCCCCTCGTTGTAAATCACCTCACACCCCCGGCTCGTCCGCCGATGGATCTTGGCCGGTCGCCACGTCTCCCTCCCGTTATGGGTGTTTCGGACCTCGACTGCTTGGAACCGATAGTAAACCTCTTGAACCTGCGCGCCTCGAATTGTCATGGGTTATCCCTCTCCGCTTTGTTTGGTTTAGTCCCTACCCGCGTCCGAGCAGCACGATCGTTTTTCGCAATGCTCGGACCTCTTCCAATAATTGATCGCGCTCGCGAATGAGCGCACCCCGCTCGCTCTCACTCCCTCGAGCTTCTACCCCGTTCGATGGCGCCCGCGCTGCCGGGGTATATCCGGTGCGGCTCGGCTCCTCCGGAGCGCTACTGATCCCGTATTTGTGCGACCAGTAATAAAGGCGCGATTTGGAGACCCCGAGTTCCAGCGCGACCGCTTGCACTGATCTGCGCCCTCGGTTCCAAAACGCGCTAGCCGCCCGCCGCTCGAACTCCTCGCTATTTTGCGGCCGGCTTGTCACCCTCTCCGCCTCGCAAAAACCATGACGGTTTTCGTCAGGATCTCGATCTCCTCCCGGAGGGTATCGATCTCGCGCTTGAGTCCCGCGGTCTCTGGGTCGTAAGCCTTCCGCGCGACCATGGCCCGCGGCCGCTCGGGCTGCCGTGGCGCGAGCTTCTGAATACCCGCGGCCTTGCTGTCCGCTTTAGCCTTCCAAACGTAGAGAGTCGGCTCGCTCACCCCGATTGATTTCGCCGCCTCCGTCGAGGTCGACCCCTCCGATCGGAGTTTCGTCCATGTGGCGAGCGCCTTTTCAACGAAGGCCTCCGAATACTTGTAAGTTTTCGATTTCGACTGCTTTTTGCCCATGAATCCTAATTCCCTCGGGGTCAAGTCCAATTGATTACTAAACTAATCAAAAAGGCGCAACCTTCTAGGGTCCCCGGTCGAGACGATTTTGCCGGTGTTAGCGGGGGCAGAATGCAACGGGGTGGCGGATTTCACGTGAAACGACTGGCGCGCGGATATCTGCGCGCTACACTGTCCAGCATGCAAACGCATATTATGGTCGGTGAATGGGGATACGCGGTCGATACGGATGCGGAGCGCGCGGAGGCGGTCCTTGCCCTGGTCGAGGCGGGCCAGGCGGAAGCCCGGGTCTATTTCGGCGATTTCGCGGATGATAGTAGCTATCCGAGCGAAAAATGCCTGACCGCAAAAGGGGAGATCCTCTTTGTCCAAGCGTGAGTCTATGCCCGCCAAGAAATCCCCCAAACGCCCCGGGCATCCCGGCGGGGTCTCCGGTCGCAATACCCAGCCGCAACGGCTCCTCCGCGCCCCGGCTGAGCTTTGGTCCCTAGTGGATCAGGCGGTCGCCGATAGTGGCGATACCTGGTCCAATTGGGCCCGCCATACGCTCGCGGCAGAGGCAGCCAAGCCCGCCATTAACCCCGAGCGGTTGGTCCATCACCTCATCATGGGCGGATCCGGGCAGCCGGTTTCGGTCGGGGACTTGCAAGAATTGCTAGCTGTCTACGGGCTTACGATTGTCTCGAAAGGATCCAAATGAGCAAATATCTAACCGTCCTACTCGCGCTTGGCGTGTTTGGGCTCGGCTCGGTCGCCGGCCGGCATAGCGCCTTAGCCGCCCCTCCCGGCACTCCGGACCCGGGCCATTACATCGAAACCCGGGGCGGTCGGACGTTCACCCGTGATGGCCGGGTGTTTTTTATTGCGAACGACACGCGCGAGATCAACTCGGACAGTGACCCCGCGCGCGCGGGTAAATTTCTCGCGTCCGGCGACTATCGTCCGGCTATGGCGAGCGACGTGGAATGGATGGACGCTAGGTGCCAAGTGTGGAACCGCCGCTAGGGCTCGCGCGCCGAGGCTAACGCAATCAACCAGCGGGCGAAATCGGGAGGGGTTCGCCTGCGCTGCTGCGCGCTACAGACTTTGATCCCGGGCGGGACGGGCCCGCGGGGGGCATCACGGCTACCGCTCGCCCAATGGGTCGGGGTGCGTTCAGGCGGGAATGTGAGGGCGCTACGGGGCACGCCTACGAGGTAAAGCCAAGTCCGCTTGCGTGCTACGTGCCCCCAATTGCACTGACAGACTTCGAGCGAGTAGCCGCCAAAGCGATCGGCCGGCTCGCCCGGTCGCGGCAGCTCGCTTGCGCGCCATAAGAGCGAGTGTGCCGGATGCTCTAGCACCCCGCCGAATGCCCGAACCTGCGCGAGCGCGCGGACGGCGCAGTCGTGCTCCGCGCCCCGATAGAGGTGTTTCAGTTTGCCCCATGGCCCACACGGCGGATGCGCGACCACTGGCCCGGGCCCGTCATACAAGCGGGCATCACGGGTGATCCCGTAGCAGTGCTCCGGTCCGAGCAAAGCCGGGTAAGGCCCGCGCTCATCGATGTAGAGAGCCGCCACCATTCTCTGCTAGCCTTCTCTCACGGTGTCCCCCCGCCGTCGACCCCGGGGCGCTTCCCAGCGCTGCCGGGGTGCTTTCATTTGCGCAGCTGGAACCCGAGCTTGCGCGCCCGCTTCTCCGCTCGCCTCTTGACCTCGGCGCGAGTTTTGGCGCTCTCCGCCTTCCACCATTCGGGCGTGCCTGGCTTTGGCGGCTCTAGCTCCGGCTGATACCAAGTCCGCGCAGCTCGGACCGAGTAGAGCAGCGAGTCCGCGCAGTGGTTATCAAATCGCGAGTCCTCGGCCATGCGCCCCGGGCCCCACTGGAGAAGACACATTTCGTCTACCAGCTGCGAGCATTCACGCGCCACGATCCGGATCACGCCGCTCTTGAGTTCGCCCGCCACGATCTCTTGGTAGGCGCGCTTTTTGGTTTTCTCCGCCGCCACACATCCGATCCCGTAGCGCTGCCGCATCTCCTCCGCGTAGCCTTTACCGATTCCGCCCTCATCTACGACAACCTGTAGACCGGGCCCGAACTCATTCCGAAACCCCTCGACGTGAGCCGCCACGGCAGCAGGAATGAGCCCCTCACGTTTCCAGGACCGGACGATCCAGATCTCGGGGGAGCCCGTCCGCGTGGCGGCTACCGTGAAAGCCGTGGCATCGATAAACCCGATATCTACCCCGAGGATATAGCGGAGCCCCTCATCCGGCACGTCCGACATACGGATCCCGTTCAACGTCGAGCTGTACGGATACACCAGCGCGCTCTCATCGCGCACCCATTCGCCGAGATACTCCCGCTGGTAGGTCGCGCTATGTTCATCGAGCCCGTAGGTCTCCATGAACAGCTTCACCTCCGCGGCCGCGTTCGGAATGTGCGGGTTATCGAAAATGGTCCAGTGGTGCGTTGGCCACTGCGGCGACCCGTCGCCCGTGCTGGACTCGTAGAATAACCCCGCGGGTATGGGGCTCGGAGTGCCAGCGAGTAACAACATGCCCGCCTTGTCGATTAGCGCGGGCTCAAACGCATCCGTTACCAGCTCGCGCAAAAACGAGCCGTACTCTTGCGCCTCGTCAATGGCGACACGCTTGTATTTCGAGCCGCGGAATTTGCCGACCTCCGATCCATCCTTACAGCCCGCGAGCCAAACATTGTGCCGCGTGAGTCCGATATGTAGCAGCAGCTGTCCATCAATCTCGCGGAGCTTGAGGCGTAGCTCCGGGTAGCGAGAGACGAAGTGGTCGATCGCTGGTTGCAAGATGCGCCGCGCGTCGCCCTTGCTGCGCGCCACGTAGACACTGAGCCCGCCCGGATCGTCTAGCCCGCCATCGATCAGCCAAGCCATGATCCCATGCGACTTGCCGGCTCGGCGCGAGCAGATAGCGACCCTCCGCCGGCATTTGTCGAGGACAAAAGCCCGCTGTTTGGGGTGCAAGTCGTCCAAAAACTTGCGCCCTTTTTCGATATCGCGGCTGGTCCTTACGCGCTTTTCCAGCTCCCCGCGCAGCTCAGGCGGCAGCCGGCCGAATTGCTCGGGAGTCACGGGTTAGCCGCTCGGGGTGAGCCAAACGAGGTGAGCCAACTCCGAGCCGAAAATGTCCTGGATCATGGCGCGCGGCAGGACCGAGATCTCATACTCGATAATCTCGTGATCCGCGCCGAGCAGCCGCTCACGGCTGAACCCGATCGATCGGCTGTAACCCTGGATACTGCTCGGCTCGGCGCGCAAAACTAGCTCCCCGTCCTCGCGCAAGTCGGCCGTGGTCCGCACGCGCCAGTTCAAGCGCTGGAACACGTTGGCCGCATGGAGCAGTAGGCTATTGCGCGCAGCTCCGAGCGCTAGCCGCTCGCGCTCCTCCCGCTCCTCGTCCGGCTCGGCCCATTCGATCTCGATCGATTCGGGCTCGGCTTCCATCAGTCGGCTCCGAGTTCGCTAAACGGGGTCGCGCTGTCGTTCGCTACCTCCCACGTTGCATAACGGATCATATCGTCCGGATGCCAGTGCTTGGCGCCCGTGTTTTTGGCGATCACCAAGAACCCGCCGTCCATGCGCTCAATGCTGGCGGACTCGAGGTTATACGCCGCTTCCCCGTCCTCCCCCGGCATCTTTAGGGTCAACGCTGTCCATCGCAAACGGGCCCCGGTTAGGGGAGAGACGTTTGGCAAGTTCCCGTCCGGGGTTAGGCTCAGGAGAGACCTCTTGTCCGTCGCTTTCGATTGTGCGGGCATCTGGTTTTTTGCTTTCGAGTAAAGAGAGGCGCTGCACCTCTCGCAGTAGATCCGAGTCGGTCATTTGCTGGTAACGGATCACGACCTCGCTATTTGAGCCGGTGAGCCCGAGCGCGTTCGCTACCGTTTGAGCTGCCGCTAACGCCGAGCGCATATCGGGCCGGCGAACCGTGCGGATGTTGCCCTTCATGTCGACCACCTCCTCGGTCCGCGTTTCACTCGCGATCCCGATTTCGGCAATGCGCTCGAGGATCGCTGCTTTCGCCTCCTCGCCTCCCCATGCCATGCGGAGGAGCCGCGTAGCCTCCCCGGCGTAGTGCATGGCTCGCGAGAGCGGGATATCTAGCCGCGCCGCAAGCTCACGAACGCTACGAAACGGGCGCCACGTCCCTTGCGTGATTTCGAGCGCGATCGATTCGATTATTTTGTCTTTTTGCAAGGCTGAACCTTGCGCGCCTCCGTCGTCCGGGCGCAGCTTGCGCCTCGACCGGGTAGATTTGACGCCCGCCATTACTGCCGCCCCGGCCTCGCTAGGTAGACCCCGCAGAACGCGCCGAGGAATGCCGACACGAAAGTCAGGACGATCGGGATCATTCCGCGGCCTCGTCCTCGACCACGGCTAAGACCTCATCCTCCCGCACGATCCGGAACTCGCCCCGCGAGTCAGCCCAGCGTGTGTCTTTGTTATGGCGCGGCACGCTCACGTCTAGCGAGTAGTCCTGCCCCGCTAGGCGCTCGACCAGCACGACCTCCCCGGGGCGGAGCGTAGTAGGCACTAGCCGCCCGTAGCCGCTGTCCCGGTAGTGGCCGGGCCCGACCGCTACCACCTCAGCCAATACCGTTGCCTCCGGGCGCGCAGTGTCGGGCAGATACAGCAATCCGCCCGCCGTGCGCTTAGGGGCCGGCAGAAAGCGGAGAATCACGTTGTCCTGGGTCGCGCGTAAATCACCCATGCGCGCAATGTAAGGGGGCTGACAAAAAATGTCACGGCAGATCGGACATTGATTGACCGATCGCGCTTGACAGGCGCAAATTACTCAGAAGCGCATGGCCGTTCAGCAAACTAAGTGGCATCGATTCGACAAGGGCTCGGAGATGGCCCGCGAGTTGGTTGCGCTTTGCTCCGCGCTCCAGACCGAGCAAAAGTCCCGCAAGACTCGCTGCCGCGACACTGCGAGCCGCTACGAGATGCGGAGGCTCGGCGGGCTGAACCCCGCGGCGTACTACCGAGCGGGCGCGTATTCTGGTCAGAACTCCGCCCCGCTCACGTGGCCGGAGGAGCGATCGATCGCGAACGCCGCGCACGCGAAGCTAGCCGGCCAGCAAAAGCCCAAGGTCCAATTTGTTACGAGTGACGCGGACTGGTCCACTAAGCGCAAAAGCAAAAAGCTGGATCGGTTTGTCGAGGGGCAATTTATGCAAGCCGTCGGCATCTACGCCGATGTGTGGCAACTCATGTTGCGCGTGTTTCTGGACGCTTGCGTGTTTCCAACGGGCGGAGCGGTCAAGACTTTCGCGGACGATGAGGACGGGCGCGTTAGCTACGAGCGCGTGTTTACCTGGGAGCTGTTTGTTGACCCGCTAGAGGCCCGCTACGGCCAGCCGCGGAACCTTTTTCACGTCTACCCTTACGACCGCGATGAGCTGATCGAACGGTTCCCCGCGCACAAGGACGCGCTCGAACGCTGCGCGGAGTTCGAGGAGGACGGGGAGGCGGAATGGACCGGCTCCCGTCGAGTATCGAACCAGATCAAGATCTGCGAGGCGTGGCGGCTCCCGTTCAGCTCGAGTAAGCCCGGGCGCCACGTCATTGCGATCGAGGATCAAACGCTGGTGGACGAGCCATGGACGCGGAATGAGTTCCCGTTCATCTGGCTTCACTGGTCGAAACACCTCGTCGGCTCGGACGGGACCAGCCTGATCGAGGAGATCAGCAGCATCGCGGACGCGGTGAACGACACCGTTCAGCGGATGCAAGACTCGCATACGCGGACCAGTATGGGCGTGCTGAGCTATGAGGAGGGTTCCGTCCGCGAGGAGGACCTGCGCACCAATGAGGACGGGATCAATTTCCGTTTTGCGCCCGGCAAGACCCCGCCCGTGTATATCGCACCGCTCCCTTTCGGGCCGGCTAACGTCCAATTTCTAAACCTGAACGTCGACAAGATCCATGACGTGTCGGGCGTGAGCGAAATGCTTTCGAGCGGCGACAAGCCCTCGGGGGTTACGGCCGCGGTTGCGATGCGCGCCGTCGAGGATATTCAGTCCAAGCGATTCTCCGTTATCTATCGCGCGTATGAGGAGGCGTTCGTTTCGCTCGCGCGCCAGACGATCGCGTGCGTGCGTGAGCTCGCCGAGGCCGACAAAAATTTTTCGAGCAAATGGAGCGGTAAAGGCTTCATCAAAACGATCAAGTGGTCGGACGTTGACCTCGAAGACGATCGCTACGTGATCCAAATCTACCCGGTCGGGGAGGTCAAAAACACGCCCGCCGATCGCTTGCAATTGATCCAAGAGCTGAACGCGGCCGGCAAGGTGTCGGACGAGGCCTTGCTAGAAACGATCAAGTATCTCGACTCGGCGCGCGAGCTGGAAAGCGTGAGCCGGCAGCGCGAGCTAGTAGAGAGCTACATCGATCAGTGGCTCGATGCGACCCCCGAGGCGGAGCAGGACGGCACGTTTCGTTATCGCCCTCCGATCCCATGGATGCCCTCGCTGCCGGATGCCCTCGTCCAAGTGGCGCAGGCCTATTTGGAGGCGGAGATGGACGAGGTCCCGGACTACAACAAGGATTTTTTCCTGCGCTTTATGCAAGAGCTGGATATGGAGATCCAGCGCAAGGAAGCGCGCGCAGCGGGCAACGCTGCCGGGGCTCCGCCTCCCGTAGCTCCGAGCGGTCAGGATATGGGCGCGGACTCGCTAGCGGGCCCGCCAGGCATGCCTCCGGGGGTCCCCGAGATGCCTATGCCTCCGGGAGCCGCGCCAGTCGCGGCAATGGTGCAATGATGGCGGACGAGAGCGAAAGCGTAGCGAGCGCAGCACCGGCAGCAGCCGAGCCGGCGGGCGGAGGTATCAAGTCCGCCGCCGAGGTGATCGAAAAAGTCCTGGCTGCCGACAAGGCCGCGGACGCTGCCGATCCCAAGCTCGTCAAGGTCAAGGGCAAGGGTGAGCCCGGGCGCAGGATTGAGAAGCTCGAGGCCGCATCGGTTGAGAAAGCAGCAGCCGAGGCTCCGCCCGCCGAGGACGTAGCGGGAGCGCTCGACCGGGCGCGCTACCACCTCCAGCACGGGGACGTGGCCAAAGCCCTCGACGTATTCGGGGACCTAAAAGCGCTCGGGGAGGGCATGCCGGATGCTGTCCGGGAGGCGCTCGGACGCAAGCTCGGGGTCAATAGCGCGCAATGGGAGAAGCTTCGCAAGTTTGAGGCGGGCGCCAAGCGCGCAGTTGCGGCTCGCGAGGCGGAGCTAACCGGTATCGTCCAACGCTTACAGGCCGAGTATGCGCCGCTCCATCAAGCTCGACAGGCTTACGAGGCGGGCGACTATGACGCGGCCTTCACGGCTGCATTTGGCGAGGATGCGGCCGACTACCAGCGGAAGCTCATCGGGCAGCGTATCGGCAAAAACCCCGAGGTCGAAAAGCTACGGGCCGAACTCGAGGCGGAGCGCGCGGAGCGGAAGCAACGGGAGGAGCAGGCAGCCCAAGCTCAGGCGGAGCGCGAGCAGCGCCAGGCTATCCACGATTACCTAAACGATATGCAAGCGCAGCTCCGCGAGAGCGACGATCTACAGGTTCGGAAATTCGCTCACCGGCCCGCTTTTATCCAGCGGATCTATGCTATTCAGAAAGAGAGCTACGACGCGCGCTCAAATACCATCATGCCGCTCTCACACGCGGCGGAGATGGTCCGCGATGAAATCCTCAACTCGCTCCGCGCTTGGAGTGGTGAGGATGAGCCCGGGGCTCCCCCCGTGAATGCTGCCCGGGCCAGTGCACCGCCCGTGAATCCGCCTGCCGCGAAACCGGTAGCGCGAGCGCTCAAGCAGTCGCAAGCCGCTGAGGCCAACGGTAAATCGGCGAAGCTCACATCAGAACAGGTACGCGAGTACCACCAGCGTTTGATGGAGCGGCTACCGGCGGACTAGTTGCCACGCGGCCTCGGGGTTCCCATGGCCAGCACGATTCAAAGTTTTGATGCGTTTCTCAAGGACTATTACACCAAGGACAAGATCGATGATTTGACGAAAAAGGATCGCCCCTTTTTCGGCATGGTCAAGCGTGAGGAGGACCTCGGCGGCGACCAGTATATCCATCCGTTTATTTTCCAAAACCCGCAAGGCTTTGGCGCCACGCTCGCGAAAGCGCAGCAAGGCGCGCAGCAAGGCTCAGGGAACGGCAATATCCAAGGCCGCAAATGGAAGGTCGCCTACGGAGATTACTCGGCCTCCGTCGAAATTGGCGACAAGGTGATCAAGGCCTCCCGCTCGAATGTGGGCGCGTTTCTCCGCGATCAAGAGACTGAAATCAACGGCCTGTACAACGGCTTTGGCGATACGTTTTCGACGTATCTCTACAGCAACGGCGGGCAAGCCCTCGGCTCCGGGACCATTGCGGCCGGCGTTATCACGCTCCAGAACGCGGACGACGTTGTCAATTTCGAGGTCGGTCAGATCCTCGTCCCGTCTATCAGTGACGGCAGCGATCCGGCTCACATCCTGATCGCGGGCGCGGCGCAAGGTTTCGTGGTTGCGGTCAATCGCAATGCCGGGACCGTGACGGTATCGCTCACCTCGGGAGGTGTCCCCGCTACCCCGGCAGCATGGGCCGGCACGATGTTCTTTTTCCGGGACGGCGATTTCGGCGGAGCGGGCGCAACCCGTATTCTGCTCGGACTCGGCGCATGGATCCCGGCCTCCGATCCGAGCGCGGTCGCGTTCGAGAATATCGTCCGGACTACGGACGTAGCGCGTATGTCCGGCATCCGCTTGACCCAAGCGGAGATTAACGGGCTCACGCTAGAACAGCGGCTCAAGCGTCTCGTGACGCGCATGCGCGGCCGTAACTTCGGGCCCGGACCGGACGCGGTATTTCTGAACCCGGAGAAATGGCAGAACGTAGCCGACTCGCTCGAGTCCCGCGGCTACCGCGAGATCGGTAACGATGCGGTTTTCGGCTACGAAAACTTGTCGTTCAAGGCGGGCGGCAAAACGGTCAAGCTCTACGCCGATCCGTTTTGCCCGGTTAACAAAGCGTTCGCGCTCAAGATGGATACCGTCAAGCTCGGCGGTCTCTCCAAAATCCCCGAGGTGGTCAATGGTGACGGCCTCGAAATGCTGCGCAAGGTCGCGAGCAATGACTACGAATACCGCCTGGTAGCTTACCCGGCTTTCGTGGTCGCGGCTCCCGGGTTCTGCGGCACGGTTTCGACGGTCTAAGGAGCCCCATGTCCCTAGTAGCCGGAGAGGTACCGTTTTACGATTTCAAATCAGGTAAGCGCGATCGGCTGCTGCTGCTCGCTCGCGCGACCGTAACCGGGACCGTGGGCGTGGTCGTTCAGCCGCTCACGTGGCAAGACGATCCGGGTATCACGATCGTTCGAGGCGGGACCACTGGTCTCTACCTCGTCACGTTCCCGAAAGGGACCGAGCCGAGCGCGTTCGCTAGCGTGCAAGTCGTATCTGCGGCGGGCGCGGTCAAGGGCGGATACTGGGTCGCGTTCGATCCCGTAGCTGGCACCGGCTCCGTTCAGCTGGTAGACGCGACCGGCACGGCAGCCGATCCGACCACGGGGAACTGGTTTACGATCGCGATTATCCTCTCCATGCGGAAGGATTTCTAGATCGTGGCGGTCGTAGCCAAAAAGCCGCCGATCGATCTCGCCGTCATTATGGGCGGGCCAATGGGTAAAAAGCCCGGCGGCTCGTCCAAGGGCGGAGAGGACGATGAGGAGGAGGACGCGCCCGAATCTCGCCCCATGGGTGAGCACAAGCAGCATGACGAGGGCGACGATTTGCCCGCCGGTTTCGAGGAGGCCTTTAGTGAGGCGTTCCCCGAGGCCGCGGGCGATACGGACCGGATGCAAGCCGTCAAGCGGCTGATCCATTTGTGCGCCGGTAGTTACTAACTCGAGGTGGCAACGTGGCTCGTGAGCGGACTCTGCTGCAAATGCAAACCGATCTGCGCTGGCAAGCGGACCAGCTCGGAGCCACGTTACGCCATGACCCCGCGTCACTCACGCGGGTCATTAATCAATCGATCCAGCGATGGCGCGAATGGGTGAGCGAGCAGGGCTCTCCGCTCTACTTGACTCCACATAGCGGCGTGCTGGTGGTCGGTCCGACCGCGCCCTATGCGTTTGGAGCGATCGATTTTTCGGCATGGCTCCCGACCCCGGTCCATATCTACCAGCTCGAGGTAACAGTCAACGGTCAGATCCTCGACGTCCCCCAAATCCCTTTCGAGCAACGCAACCAATACCAGGGCATTTTCGGACCGACCCCGACCGGCTCGACGCAATCGATCCCTGTGGGGTTCATCCGCTACGGCAATACGCTCGGGATCGTCCCCCCGCCGCAGTCCGCTTACCCGTTTACCGTTTGGTACATGGGGCTCGCTCCGGATCTGGTCCTCGATACGGATAAGTTTGACGGGATCACGGGCTGGGAGGAGTGGCTGACCTGGGATTGCCTCGTCAAAATCATCGTGCGGGACCATGACGCGGGCGCGTACGCGGTAGCGACCGCCGAGCGCGACCGCTTGCAAGCAGATTTCCAGCAACGGCTCCGCCAGGACCGGCCGAGTGTCGCCAAGCGTTACGACCTCCGGGGTATGCGCAACCGGAGAACCATGTTGTGACGTTCAAGCGGGTTAATAGCTTCACGACCGAGGACGCCGCAAAGCTCGCGCGCGAGCTGCCGCAACTCGAGGATAACGTGGCGGCTGAGTTCAGCTCGCTACGGGGCGAGGTTCTGTCACGGCCGCAAGTCGTGAATTTCATCGCCACGCCTACCCGCAATGTGATCGCGATCCTTCCCGATCAGCAGCTCTCCGTAGACACCAGCCAGGCGGAAGCGACCGTGGTTTTTCCCGCGCTCGACGCGCGCAATTTCGGCCGGATCTTCTTTTTGATTAAGCGGAACTCAAGCCCGTTCGATCTCAAAACCGCCTGTCAGGATCCGGCCGTCCTGTGTAACGCGGTCCCGTTCCCGATCCTCATGAGTTCGGGCGCGGTCGTGTTTCTCTGCGACTCCTCGGGGTACTACCGCCGATGAGCGAGCTACTCCCGATCGTGTTTGTGCGCGGCCAAAACGAGGGAATCGATCCGCGCGTCGCCCCGCCCGACGTGCATGCGGTCGCGCGGAATGTTCGATGGCGGAAAGACGGCCGTCCAGCGAAGCGCTACGGGGTCTCTGCCGTCACGACTACGGGACTCGCGACCTACAACGCGCAGCCGGTCAACGCGCTGACAAGCTGGAACCGTACGCCCGTGATTGCGGTCGGCTCGACCGTGCGGCAGCTCGGGGCGGCGGGGTGGAATCTGCCGGCTAGCGGCGTGCTGCTGCCGATCGGAGATATCGCGAAATTCGGACCGGGTGAGCACGACATCATTGCGCGTGACGAGACGGCCGTCCTCGATAATGCCACCAGCGGCAACGCGCAAGGCGTGACGCTTCACGCTTGGCAAACGGGCAGCGGGATCGCGTACGCGGCTAAAGCTCGGGACGGTACGGTGCTGCTCACCCCGCGCGTCATTGCGGGCTTGACCGCGAGTTATCCGCGCTGCGTTTCGACTACCAATTTCGTTTACCTCCTCACTCGAAACGGGACCGATATCCGGATCCTTACTTTCGATCCGATCGCCCTTACGCTCACATTTGGCGGCAGCGCTGGCACGCTGGCCACGGCGACAAGCTCCTTTGATGCGGTCGGCCGGGGCGCGGATTTCGTGATCGCCTTCCAATCGGGCCCGGGCGACCTCACGGTCCGGCTTTTCTCCGCGGTCGCATCCCCGGTCCAGCTCCAAAACCAGACCTCGGTCGGGGCGATTGCTGCGAACACCAAGCTCGGGATCGGTAGCGCGCCCGGAGCTGCGATCTTTGTGCCGGGCGTAGAGCCCCTCGGGGCGGTCAAGTTCATCGTCTACAATACCGGCCTAACCGTTGGCCTCGGCGGAGGGGTGATCGAGGTAGACGCGAACAATAACGCGCAGCCGGGGGTTACGATTATTGATCCGTTGACGGCTGATATCGTTTGGGGCGGTTTCATTACCGCGACCGAGACTAGCTACATGCGCGCGACCCGGGTTGCTTCAACGGCGGTCGGCCCGGGCATTAATGGGATCGGGACGTTCTATGGCGTGTCGCCCGCGTCCAAGCCCTTTGTTGGCCCGGCGTTCACTCCCTCCGGGGTCAACGTGGGTGACGGGCCTTATGTTTGGGTCCATACCAGCAACGCGGACAACGGCAGCCGCAAGTGGGACGCGCAGCGGGGGTATTACCTCATGCGTTACGAGCCATCGGGTAACCCGGTTGTGGGTTGGCTGAGTCGCCATTTGCACGTGCCGGGAGTGCCGCCTAGCGCGACCTCGCATTTTCACCTCTCCGATATCCTCGACCTCGGCGGGGGGTTTGGCTATCTGGTCCCGCTCCTCAATGCGGTTCGGTACGGCAACGGCATCACGCCCGCGCTCGGTTTCGATACCGTCACGTTTCATTCCATTTTTGCAAGCCTCCGCACGGCAGCGCGCGACACGGTAACGACCGGCCGCGTGCTCCAATTTTCGGGCGGCTCATTGTTCGAGTTGAACGGGCAAGCGGAGGAAACGGGTTTCAGCAACTACCCCGTGATCCATTCGATCGCAGGCGGGGGCGGCGGAGGCGGAGGGCTAACCAACGGCTCGCAGTACCTATACCGCGCGGTTTACGAATGGCTCGACCACCAGGGACGGCGACACCGGTCGGCAGCGTCCGCGCCCTATCTGTTCGCTAACGGCGCAAGCAACTCGGCGCAGATCACGATCAAGCCCCTGATCGCAAGCTCGAGGGGTGACAAGAGTATGGGTTTCGTGTCTCCGGTCGGGGTAGTGGTCCACATTTACCGATCGCTAGCGGGCCAGTCCACCTATCACCGGGTAACGCCTAACACGGGCGCACCGGGCGCATGGAACGTAGGCGCAACGATCCTGTATCTCGACTCCATGCCCGACACGGTAGCGGGCGCGCAGGAGTTTATTTATACCGATGGCGGGGTGGCGGATAACACCCTCTGCCCTCCGCACACTTTTTCGACGGTTTGCAACGGTCGGCTGTGGGTCGGAGGGCAGCTAGATCGATGTGTCGTGACGGCTAGCAAATTGCTAGTCGACGGCGAACCGACCCAATTTAGCGACCTCGATCAGTTCAACTCTTTCCTCCCTGAGAAAAACACCGGCATCGCTTCGATCGACGGCGTGGTCGTGCTGTTTGCTCGCGAGCGGATCTATTTTATCAACGGCGACGGACCGAACGATCAGGGTGTGGGCGATTTCGCCCCGCCCTCCGAGCTGCCGACCGACATCGGTTGTACTGACTGGCGCAGCGTGGCGGAGTCTTCGGTCGGGGTGTTCTTTCAGGGCAAGCGCGGGATCTATCTGCTGCCGCGTGGCTTTAACACGCCGCAATTTGTCGGGCTCGAGGTCGAGTCAACGCTTGCCGCCTATCCGATTATCACTAGCGCTACCGTCGTAGCCGTCCCGAGCAATGACGCCGCTACCCTCGGGGAGACCACGGTCCGCTTTGTAGCCTGCGCGAATGAGAGCGGGACCCCTAGTTGCGTTTTGGTCTACGACCTCCGCACGGGCGGCTGGTCCGTAGATGAACTCGCGGACGGGCCCAAGCTCGGCGGGACGTGGCTCGACGCTTTCATTACGGCCCGCACGGCCGCGGGCGTGCTGACCTTGCACTCCGAGTCGGCTGCCGGGACCGGCTACGCTAACTATGCGGGCGCGTTCCTCCCGACCACGCTCGGGACTGGTGACATTCGCCCGTTTGGGATCGCGGGCTATGGCAGCTTTGCCTCGGTCGTGCTGGTCGGGGAGTACCGCGGACCGTGCCAGGTGAGCGTGCAGATCTCGGTCGACGGCGCGGTGTCCGATACCTTTACGTTTCCCGTCACGGGTCCCGATGGCCCGGCGGATAACTCGGTTTACCTGGACGTTACCCCGCGCATCCGCCTCGGAGCTGCGCTGCGCGTGACGTGCGCGGACGCTGGGAATCCGGCAGCGCCAAGCGAGGGTTTCATTATGCAAGGCTTGTTTATTGAGCACGACACGATCGGCAAAACCAAGCGGCTAGCTGCCGCGCGGAGAGCGTGAGCCATGCCAAATCCAGACGGAAGTGAGACACCTCAGGAAAAGCTCCAGCGCGAGGCGGCAGAGCGGCAAGCCCAGCAAGCGGTACAGCGGCAGACGGCCGGTTACACCCCAACTCCGTTTGTTGATCCGGGACTGAACCGCGCGCAGATTAAAGAGGGCGAGCACGGCGGGGCATGGACAAACCTGACCGATGCTAAGACCGCGGCCAACGTGGCGGCGGGCAACGCACTGCCCGGCTCATTCCAAAATTGGGGCGGTCAGGTCAAGCAGGACATTGTCCGAACGAACCTGAGCCGCGCCGAGGCGGACGCGCAGCGGCGGCAAAACTTCGGTTTCGGCTCCGGTAACAATGCCGAGTCCGCCGCCATGATTGGCGAGGCGCAAGGGACGGCTAACAGGTTCTCCGATGCGTTTGGCGGCATGGCTGGCACGGCTGCCGATCGCTCGGCAGCGGCGAACGGGCGCGGTACGTCCATGTTTGCGGGCGATACGAGCCAATATAATAAGGGGCTCGATAACGCGCAGCAGTCGCGCGGGATGCAAACGGGCGCCTATGGGCAGCTGATGGATTTCGCGGGCAAGGGTCCGGGCCCGAGCGCGGCTCAAGCTCAGCTCACGCAAGCGACCGATGCGAATACTCAGAACGCGCTAGCAATGGCCCGCTCCGGTCGCGGCATGGGCGGAGGCCAGGCGGCTATGCGTCAAGCGATCGGGCAGAACGCAGCAACGCAGCAAGGCGCCGCGGGGCAAATGGCGGAACTGCGCGCGAATGAAAACACCGCGTTTCAAAATCAAAAACTGAACGCGCTAAATGCGGCCGGCGGTATCGCGGGTCAAACCGTGGCGGGCGATCAGGCATACGGCAAGCTCGGGCTCGAGGGCGCGCAATACCAGACGGATACCAAGCTCAAGGGAACGCAGCTAAACGACACGACCGCGCAGGCATGGGCGGACCAGCAGAGGGCGGCTACCGCCGATGCGCATGCCGCGGAGCTAGCGGGCCAAACGCAAACGATGAACGTCAACGCGCAAGCGCTCGCGGGTCGCCAGGCGGAGGAGGACGCTATCTATCGCCAAACGGCGCTAGAGCGTGGCGAGACTGCGGCAGCTCAAGCAAACCGCCAAGCCACTACTAACGCGCTCATCGGCGCGGGCGCTAGCACGGCTGCCGCTATCTCGGATGAGCGGGCAAAAACCAATATCAAGCCCTTGAGCGGTATCACTCCGGGCGCTCCGCAATCCCTGAACGGTATCGCGCCCATTTCAATCAAGGCGCCGCTGCCGCCTCCGATCGAGGAGCCCGCTCCGGGCCCGAGCGCGGACGAGCGCAGTAAGGAGCGGGCGGGAGCGATCGGGGGTACGGCCGGCAAGCTCGGAGGCGGAGCGATCGGCGGCTTTGTGGGCGGACCGATCGGCGCGTTCGCGGGCTCAGCTATCGGCGGGCTCGCGGGCAAGGCGCTCGGGAAAGTCTTTTCCGATGTGCGCAGCAAATCCAATGTCGAGCCGCTCAGTAAGCGCAAGCCGGCTAGCGGCGCGTATGGTGACCTGGAAGCGATCGCGGAGAAGTATGGAGCCGCGGGCGTGGCGACTAGCCCCGGGGCGGTCGAGCGCTACGCGGGCACGCCAGCCGATCGGGGACCGGAAGTATCTGCGCTCCCGCCTGAGAAGCAAAAGGGCTTCGATGCTTGGCTCAAGCGCAACAATGTGACCGACCTAGACCACCCCGACAGTCACTATGATTACCGCGGCGCATACCTAGCGGGTGAGGGGCGCGGGCCTGGCGCAAGCGGTCACTTTACCGATCGTTTCAAGCAGCACGGTCACGAGACTTTTTCTACTCAGTCGCAATACTCCAAGGGCGGCAAAGATGGCGGGGACTGGGTAGACGATACCTATCTCCCCGAGGCCGCGCAGGACCGGGCGAGCAAGGTAGCGGGCCGCTACGCGCGCGGAGGCACTAACCAAATCTTGAGCGAGGGCGATGCTCTGCTCGCGGACTCGGCGCGCGCTTCTCCGCCATCCGCCTACGACTACAAAAACCCGGAAGCGCCCGGAGCGAAACCCGGGCGGCAAGTCGGACCCATGGCGCAAGACTTGGCGGCTCACCCCGTCACGCGCGGAGTGGTGGATCGGGATCCGGCTACGGGCTTGCTCCAAGTCGACGGCGCGCGTGCGGCTACGGTCGGGCTCGCGCAAAACCATTCGCAGCAAAACCAACTCGACGATTTGAACGACCAGATCGCCAAGCTCGAGGGCATGCTCAAGCGCAAGCCAGGCGACTCGAGGACCACTGATTTCAAGCGCGACCAGCGCGCAGGCGGGCTCTTGTAATGGCGGGCGAGGAGAACCCCGTTGTTAAGGTCGAGCCTATCCCCGATCAGCCTGGCGCTCGCTTGCTGCATTTCGCGGACGGCAAGCCGCCGATCGTTGCGCTCGAGGAGGTAGCTCGCCCGCATGAGGAGCGGCTCGCGCATGAGGCAGAGTCGCCCGTTATTCGCGGGATCAAAAACTTTCTCCAGCCGCCGATCGCTGGCGACTCGCCCATGGCGGAGCGGCGTAGGCAATGGCAACGCGAGCGGCTAGGCGATGAGGCTCCGCCCGCTGTCGTCTCAATTTCCGATCAGGTCAGCAATGCTCCGCCTCCCGCCGAGCCTCCGCCCGCAGCTGCCCCGGCTCCCGCAAGCGAGGGCGCAGCTCCGCCTCCCGCTGCCGGCTCCCCTCCCGCTCCCGCCCCGGCGGCAGCTCCGCTCACGACCGACCAGCTAGCGGCGCAGGCCGAAGATGCTGAGCGCCGAGCAGCGATCGGACGCTTGCAGAATGGTGTGTGGGATCCGGGTAGCGCGGGACGTAAGGCCGGCTTTACCCCGAGCGCGCAGCGGACCACTACGGAGCACGGTCCCGCGTATGACGAGGCCGCGGAGGCGAAGCGGCAAGAGCTAGGCGCGGCCGTCCTCGCAGCTCAGCAGGCTAAAGCGGAGTCCGATAAGGCTACGTTTGACGAGGCCGCGAAATCGGCAGCGCTCCGCAATTTGGAAGCCACGCAAGACGCGGCGCGCATCCGCGCCGGTATGCTGGAAAAGGAGGCAAATCACCAGCGGCAAGAGGCCTCAATGCAAAAGGACCTAGCCGACTATTCCGAGGCGGAGAAGCCAGACCCGCGCAAATACTGGTCGACACCGGGCGGGGCATTTTCCGGGATGCTGTCCGCCATCGCTCAGGGTCTCGGCGCGTTCGCGGCTATCCGCTCGGGGACCGAGAATTTTGCGCTCAAGATTGCGCAAGAAAAAATGCGCATGGAGATGGCGGCTCAAGAGAAGGCTTACGACAACGGCCGGGGCGATCGAAAGAACGCGCTTGCGCGGATGGTCGAGCATTACAACGGAGATATGGATCTAGCGCGCCTCGGCCTGCGCGAGGCATTGGCCAAGACCGCACAAACCGAAACCGAGCGATTTGCAGCTCAGTCACGTTCAAAGGATGTGATGAACCAAGCCAAGATCCTGACCGCGCAATTCGCTCAGGATGGCATGGAGGCGCAGCAAGCTCGCAAGGATTTGGCCGCGGGCAAGGTAACGACCACGCAGGACGAGCGCTATCAGCAAGCCGTTGCTGCTCGGGCCCCCGGCTACCATGCTCAGACGCAAGCTCAGCGCGATGCGGACCTAAAGCGCGCAGGCCCAAAGAAAGCGACTGATTCGAATTTTGAGGCGAACCGGCTCAAGTACGGGGAGAAGAAAGAGGCCGAGGCTCCGGCTCGCGCAGGCCTCGCCAAGATCGCGGGAGCCATCGGCGCGGTATGGGATCAGGAGACCGGCAAATGGGTCATGCCGAAAGGTAAAGAGGTTAGCATTCCGGGGCATGGCTCCGGATCGTGGAAGCCTAACGCATTGACGGCGCAGCGGGGGGTGGACTTCCGCAACGATATGGCCGGCGTGGTTTTGGATACCGGCAAAATGATTAGTGGCACCGATGTGCCTGAGTCCACCCTCAAGCACATCGAGGGTATGTCAGGATCGAGTGGGTCGGACGCGGACGTTTTGCCGGGCCTGAATCGCTTACAGGAGAAAATCGACTCTGCCGCACGCGAGCGTGACGCAACCTATGGGACCGATGTTGTCGAGGCTCATGAGGCGTCAAAGCGGGAAGTGGTCGCCCGTAACAAAGCCAAGCCGGCTAACGCTCGGGAGACCCCGGTCAAGTGAGCGAGCCCACCCTAGTCAAGGATGGCAAGGCGTACATCCGCGATCGGGAGGACCACCTCTATACGGTCGACAGTCCCGAAATCGCGAGCGCCAAGATCGCGGAGGGCGATCGCTTCCCCGTCACTCAAGCGCATCTGGACGAGTTCGAGAAAAAGAAGAAAGCGGAGGGGCTCGGCGCGCAGATTAAGACCGGGCTCGAGTCCGCGGCCGCAAGCGCGATTGATGCCGTGCAAGCTCCGATCGCAGCTCCGATCCGACTCGGGGCGGCAGCGCTCGGCTACGAGGGGGACCCGCTCGAAAATATCCATGGTCGCGCCACGGTCGAAAATGCGGCTACTCTATTTGGCGATCTCAAGGAAAGCCTAGGGCTCAGCAAGCGCACGGGCGAAAGCTACGGGCGAGAGTATGCGGAGAACGCTCGAGGGCGAGCCGAGGCAAACCCCGGAACCTCGCTTGCTGGTAACGTAGGCGGGGCGCTCGCTGCCGCTGCTCTCACGGGCGGAGCGGGCCTGGCGGGCGTAGCGGGTCTCGCTGGCAAGGGAGCCGCGACTGCGCTCGGGGAGGGCGCGGCAGCTCGGGCAGCGGGAGCACTCACGGCCGGGGCGCTCGAGGGAGCCGCCTACGGGCAAGCTCAGGCGGGCGAGGAGGCTTATCTCCAAAACATCCCCCTCAGTGCGGAGAAGTTGATCGCTAGTATGGGTTGGGGCGCAGTGCTTGGCGGCGGGGTTTCGCTCGCTGCGCATGGCGCGGGCTCGCTTCTCCGCCGAGGCTCGAGGGGAGCGACCCCGATCGATTCTCCCCGCCTGGCAGCCGTCGAGGGCGCGGAGGAGCGCGCAGCGGTCGAGGCCGGGACAGACGCGGGCGAGGCTGCCGGGCGCAGCGCGCCGCTAGATGCGGGCGACTGGTCCAAGGTCAAGCCGGCGAACGATGTAGCGGCGGAGGGAGCGGAGCGCGCTGCCGTGCCTCCGGGCGAGCCGGTAGCAGCGGGCGAGGCGGCAGCGCCTAAGCCCGCCCCGGAGCCCATGCCGACCCCTCCGGGCGCGGAGGCGGGGGCATTGCCTCCGGGCGAGCCGGTGACTCCTCCTCCTCCGCCGATCGAGGGAGTGACGGAGGCGGCAGCGGCTAAGGCGAAACCCGGGCCCGCTCGCGAATGGGCGAGCGATATAGCGGGCAAAGCGCTCGGGAAGGAGAACGCGGACCTATTCGAGAAAGTCCTAGCGGGCGACACGCGCGGGGCGCTCGGGGTGGTTAGCAAGGTAGCCAAGCACTACGGTAGCGAAATCGCGGGGGGTGCGATCGGTGGGCTCCTCGGCGGACCCCTCGGCGCTATCGCGGGCGGGCTCGCGGGCAAGGTCGCGGAGCACAAGGTCGCGGCCGTCATGGCGACGCTAACGGAGCGGCTAGCGGCTAGCCTCGACGGCAAGATCGATCAGGGCCTCGGCGCATTCTTTCGCGAGTCGACGGCGCGCGCTCAGGCTGCCGCGACTGGGATCGGTAAGGTCGCTCCCGTGCCGCTGAAGCGCATCGCCACCCCGAGCGCGGTAGACGCATTCCAGGGCAAGTCGCCCGACTTGCAAGACGCCTATCAGAAGCGCGTGGCGCAACTAACGGACGCTACGCGCGAACTCGGCGCGGGCGCTCGCGCTGCTACCCTAACAGCCATGGGCGGAGCCGCGGATACGCTGCCGCGCCTTACCGCTGCCGCTGCCGTGACGGCTACCAAGGGCGCGCAGTACCTCGAATCGCAGCTCCCGAGCGGGACGAAAGCTCCGACGATGTTTCAGCCGAGCCGGACCTATACGCCTAGCGATTTGCAGATCCGCGAGTTCGCTCAGAAGTGGTCGGCCGTTGCAAATCCGCTATCCGTTATTGATGATCTGCGCCGCGGGACCGTGACGCATGCGCAGATCGATGCGCTTAAAAATGTCTATCCCGAGCTATACTCGGAGGTCAGGATCAAGGCGCTCGATAAGGTCCGTCAAGTGGACGAGAGCGGCGACCGCATGCCGCTAAACGACCGGCTTACGCTGGATCTATTTCTCGACCTCGGCGGAGCTGGTGAGCCGACCCTAGCCCCGGGGTTCATCGATCGCATGGCCAGCGTGCAAGCAGCCGAGGCGAAGCGCGTAGCCGAGGGGACCCCGGGCCATTCGGGCGCGGGCTTGGAGAAGATCGGCAAGTCTCGCGCGAGCAGTGTGCAAGCGACCCTAGGACAAGGATAGACCCATGACCCTACGAGTAACTAATCTCGAATCAGCAAGCGCTGTCCGCGTGGCTTGGACCTCCGCGCCGGCAGCCTACGACATCCCAGCAAACGATCCCTTTCGGCTCGCGGAGCCGGGGCTAGCTAACCCGGGAGAGGGGCGACCGTGCCGGCGCATCAAGTGCCAAGGGGCGGGCAATCTGGTCCTGACCGGCCTCGACGGTGTAGTGGTGACGCTGCCGGTCCTGGCTGGTGACACGATCGATGTTCAAGCGATCGCCCTCGGGGCCGCGTCTACCGCGCAAGGCGTGCTGGTGTTTTGGTAATGATCCGCCTCGCAGGCTTGGACGAAATGCCGGGCGGCTCGCCCGAGCGGGAGCGCGTGCGGCGCTATCGGCGCGAGCGCAGGCCCGCGCATCGGCGCGCTATGTGGATCGGCGGCGGGAGCATTTCGATCCCGGGCGATCCGTTCAAGGCGGGCGCGGGCGGGCCTCCGCCGTTTAGCGGCAATTGGGCGGACCTATTCCCTGGCGCGTTTCAGGTCGTCCAGTCTGACAAGGGGATCGAGTATGGCGCGGTCATGCGCGCGGACGCTGGGAATACGTCGTCCGTTGCGTTTGCGCTAACCGGTGCATCACCCGCGGTTGCCGTGCCGATCTGGATCCGTATCACGGCGCCCGGCGTAGGCAACGTCTACTATGACGGGCTAGGCATCACGCCCGCGATGGCCGGAGTAACGATCGTCGATAGCGTCAACATCGTGCTCACTGGCGCGGGGGCGGGCATGGCCATCACCCCGGGTGTGGGCTCGCAAGCGCCGGGCGATACTTGGCGGGCGACTTGCTCATTGCAAGCCGATCAATCGGGCAATGGAAAAAACGCTACTCAGGTGACACCCGCCAATCAACCGTTGGTCGCTATGGGCCCCAACGGGGTCGCGTGTCTATCGGGTGCGGCCACTGGGGACGGTTACCTGCGGACTAACGCGCTTAACCTTCCGTCGCCCGATGTCACGCCGTATTGGGTTTTCTTAGTTTTGCGGATCGATGTCTATGGGAGCGCCTTGCCGGTTATGGGAAACTTTGATTTCGCATTAACAAACCAACTGTACCCGTCCAATGTAACGGGACTGACGCAGCGGCATCAGTTCAACGTGTCCAACCCCGGAGCGGGGATAGCCGAGGGCAGTTGGTTTATTGTTGAGATCAAGCGCTCGAATAGCGCCGCGGATCCGTTCAAGGTCGGCGGATCCTTGGTGACAGGAAACGCGGGGGTCGGCGCGGTAGCAACCGAGTGCATGTTTCAATCACCCGGCTCCGGCTATGGCTCCCTCGCCTCCATGCTGGCCAAGGTCTACACCCCGAACGCTCCCGATTGGCCAGCGATACGAGCGGCGGTAACTGCGAAGTACGGACCCGTGGTCGCGGTATGAGCTGCCGCCTCCTGCTCGCTGGCATCATGACGGCAGCTCTAGCGGGCTGCTCGGTCGCTATCGCGTATTGCGTGAGCGATGGCCGGCGGGCGGAGGCGGCAGCAAGGGCGCGTCCGTTTGGGGGATCCGAGGCGGGTGCACCCCCATAATCCGGAGCCCTTCTAGCTCCCCCTGAGCCTTGCCTAGCTCGTAGCTCAGCCGGCAGATCTCGCGCAGTAGGCGCGCGCAGTGCGGGCAATGGGTCGCCCCGGGCGGAGGTGGATCTTCTAGCGTCCCCGACTCCGCGCAGGATGAGCAGCGCGGATCGTGGTCGGGGGAATCGAAAGGCTTACCGCATCCGGGGCAGAGGGTGTCCATGCGCCGAGGCTAGCGCGGAAAGTCCTCGGGATCCTCATCCCGGAAAGCGTCGAGGACGGGATCGGGCTTGAGCTGATTTTCAAGCTTGGTAACTTGGCGATCGCAACGTTGCCAAGCCTTGCCGAGGTGAGCGTATGACGTAGCCGTCAGCTCGTTTGCCTCGCGGGCCCGCTGGATATCGCGAGCGAGCGGCGACTGCTTGGCTTTGGTCCCGAGCAGAGCACGCAAGGTCAAGGCTCCCCCGTAGTCGTTCACCATAGGGATCGAGTTCTCGATCGCGATTAGCGACTCTAGCAAGCGCTCGAAGATCTCCGGGTCCGGCGGGGTGGTCGGCTCGCCCGGATCGTCGTCGTTACCGTGAGCCGTGATCGGCCTGCGTTGCGGTTCGCTCGGGGGATCGGGCGGCAGCTCGCGGATCGATTCCACGCGCGCGGTTACCATCGGGCGCGGCTGGTCGTTCGTGGCCTGCTCCATCTCGGTATCGGTATACAAGCCGCCGCAGTCCTCGGGGAAAGCCTTGCGCAGCGCTTGCGCCTCGGCGCATTTCGCGAGCTGATTCATGGGCATATCCAGCCAGAATTTCGTCGGCTGCCCGGCTTGCGTGGTCTGCACATACTCGCGCCAATAGACGAGGCCGACCGCCGGCCGATCCCAGTCCTTGCGGTAGACGCGGACCTTAGACCATTCCGGAAATCCCTTGCCATTGAGCGGGCCGAACTCCGGCTCGTCTTGCCCGTTGTAGCGCCCCGTACGCTGCGCAACAGCCCTCATGCCATCGATCGAGATCTGCGCTGCCCACACGTAGCGGCTCTTTTGGTTATCCCAGCGCTTGACGAAATGGATCTGGCGGAGCAAGGGATTTAGGCGGCGCTCTTTCGCGATCTCCATCAGTACCGCGAACTCCTCCGGGCTCGCCCCGCTCGCATATTGGTCGCGGATCATCCGCTCTTGCTCCGCCGTGAAACGGAGCGGCGCGTCCGCGAGCGTGAGCCCTCCGCGTTGCGGCACGACCGCGAGCGCGGTGCCCCGGTCGTTCATCACTAGGCTAGCTTCTAACTGTTTTTCGAGCGTGGTCATTTGTTGATCGCAATCCCCGGCAGATCCGCCGGCAAGTAGTCGGTCTCGCCGTCCGCGAGCATCACGGTCCATGTGTGCCCGCACGCGCGGCAGCGTGCGAGCCGTTGGCCGGCGAGGAGGACAAACACATAGGCACCATGGCCGCAGTGACGGGCGCCCGCTTTTGCCAGGCCCGGGCGGTTCGCGCGCTCGGCAAGCTCCAGAGCAAGCTCAGCCAGGAAAGCGCGTTCCCCGGCCTCCGCTTCCAAATCGGCAAGCTCCTCGGCCAGCTCGTTAGAGCCGCCATCGCGGGTCTGGTCCCAGGGCATCGTTTCAAACATGGTTTTCTCCAGTATGATGCGCGGATATCTGCGCGCCAGGCATTTCGCTAGCGATCGCGCGTGCGGCCTCCCTGAGCTGGATCGCTAGGGTGAGGAGGGATGCCAGCGTTTCGCGCTTTCGGTCGCCCTGTTCAGCCCAATAGACGGCATTTCCTAGCTGGATCCGGGCCTGACCGAGCAGCAACAAGGGGTCGGGGTGCGCCATTGCCTAGTATTGTACGCTTTGCTAGGAATGTAGGCAATGCTATTTCCGAGGTAGCATTGTCAGGGAAACGCTTGACGCTCGACCGTTGCATTATGGCAAGAAAATAATCCGCCACGGGATCGAAACCGTATGGACTCCCGTAGCCGACCGTGACGTTATTGCCCGATGCTGGGGCTCATCGTCGGAGGCACGCTTTCATTGTATCGGATCGGGACACATGGACCGGAGCCGTTCGCCACGGTCCACGGGGACGCGGACGCTATCGCGCTCGCTTTCGAGACGGCGAGCGCAGTCGAGGCGCTAGCGCTGGCCTGCGGCGGCTGGTCCGAGTCGGAGCGACTCGCCGTAAATGCGCATAAACCAGGCAATTCGCGGCAGGTCTCGCCCGAAATCCTCGACCAGAATACGCTCTATAGCGGCCTCGGAGAGCTGCAAATTGCGCGCGCTCTCGACTGCCCAGGCCCGGTTCGGGTAGATATCGAGCGCGGGCGGCGGGGCAAGCTCCCCGGTAATAGCGGTCACCGGTAGGCCGAGGGCGCGGGCGATCTTGGCGGCGGTCACCATAGACAGGGACGCATCCGGATCGGCGGCTAATCGGCGCCGTAGATTCTCGGGGTAGCTCCGGGAGAGCCCGCACCCCTTAGGGCTCCAGAACTCCGTGGCGGTTCGGTAGCGGCCGTCCTCGATGGCCTCCCGAACCAGCCGATCGATCCGGGCTGCAATTGTTTCTCGCTTCGCTATCACGGCCGATAGGTCATAGCACGACACCTAGAAAAGTTAGCACCCAATGTAGGTGTGTCGTTTTGAGACTTGCCGAGTAATCTAGCAGGGTGTAGTTTACTCGTCAAATGCTGACATTCTCCGAGCGGCTCCAAATCGCCAGGAAACGGCGCGGGTTATCCCAGCGCGAGCTAGCGAATTTGGCCGGGGTTTCTAATTGCTACGTGGGATTGATGGAGCGGATCGGGACCCCGACCGGTTCGATCAAAGCCCCGACTTTGCGCTCGGTCGAAAAGCTAGCGCTTGCGCTCGGGGTGGCGGCTGAATGGCTCGCGTTCGGAGCCGGGCGCGCGCCATCGTGGCGTGAGTTGCGGCCGACCAATGACGCAAGCAAGGGCGCAGCGTGAGCCCCTCAAACCGTGTCGGCTGGATCACGCTCGCGTTTCTCGCGGCGCTCGGTTTCGTCCTCGGGGTGTGCTCTCGCGCGCATGCGGATTACTCCCACTTGGCCGAGCGCGTTACCGCCCTCGTACCTCGGCTCGGCTCGCGCTCGGCGGAGCTGGTCGAGCCTATCGAGTCCGGTAACGCGCTCGCTCAAGCGTGCTCACAGGATCGCGATTGCGTGGCGCGGCTGCTCACGATGGCGGTGATGGAGTCCGCGCTATCGGCTGCCGTGGCTCGCTCCGAATACAAGGCGCATGAGGGCGACGCATACACCGATCGGGACGGGGTGCGGCAGCATCGCGCATGGGGCACCTATCAGCAGCACCGGAACCAGCTGAACGCGGACGTATGGGGAGACCCCGATCCGCTGGTGCAAGCTCGGGCAGCGCGCGCGCGGCAGCTCGGGGCGCTCGCGGAGTGTCGAGCATTTCGATCGGTGGATCCCGAGGTCGGAATGTGGCGCGTTTTAGCCGGCCGCGGCTGCTTATCTCCTTACTCAGGAGAGGGCGCGCGCGTGGCGTTACTGGCCAAGATCAGGAGGCTGCTGTGATGGAGGAGGTAAGCCAAACCGTGCGCAAGGATTTGAACGGCGGGGCGCTCGAGGTCGCGCTGATTATCTACACCGGCACGTCGGGCCTCAAGGTGAGCGCTCTCCTGCGCGAGCAGGCCGAGGCATTACGGGAGCTGGCAACGGCTTTGGAGCGGGGCGCGGCTGCTAATCTCTCGGGTCCGGTCGAGGAGCGTAACTAATGCGCCAGGCGGACGGCAAGATTTGCATGGCCAAGCTCGCGGCCATTGATCACGATCTCGCAGAGCTGGACGCGCAGCGTGCGCAGCTCGGGGCGAAGCGTGCCGCGATTTGGGCGGAGCTAGCCGAGGGTGAGGTGGTAGACCTCCGGACCTTGCAGAAACACAAGACCCCGCACCGGCCGACGCTTGGCCCGGTGAGCGCCGAGGCCCGCGCCGAAGCTCGGTCCTATTTGCAACGTGATGAACTGAACAGGAGAATTAAATATGGCCAAAAATGAACAGGGCTCAGGGACGATCCGCACGATCAAGGATCGTGCGACCGGGGCGATCCTCGGCTACCAAGCCTTGCTGCCCCGCGAACTCAGCAAAGCGCCTCCGGGGTGCAAGAACCCGAAGACCTACCAGCAAGCGCTCAAGAAGCGTTTCGAGTCGGAGCCGGCAGCGCGCGAGTTTTTGACCGCCGTGATCAAGGAGAAGCTCGACCCTAAAAACATCGTGCACGGGCTCCCGCTCGCTCACTACGTCCAGGACGAGATCCGCGAGCGCTACGAGGCGGCGGTCCTGAAATACGAGGTCCCGTCACGGGCGAACATTCACGTATCCGCGTGGCGCAGCATCGATCGCCTATGGCTCAGCCAAGCTCCGTTCTATCAGTGGACCCCGAGCCAGATCGATGTGCCAGCGCTCAAGGCTTGGTTTAAAGAGGTCCGGAGCACCGGCAAGAACAGCAAGACAGGCCGGCGGCTAAGCGCCTCATTCATTGGCAATATTGGGCAGCTGGTCAAGGCCGCGCTCGACCAGGCGGAGATCGCACCTAACCCGATGGCCTCGGTCAAGCTCCCGAAAAAGGATCCGGTGCGGGTCAAATTTCTCACGCTGCCCGAGCAGCTACGCTTCTACCAGTCGCCCCAAATCGAGGAGCGCGATCGGTTGATGAACGGATGCGGCATGGGCTCCGGGCTCCGGATCGGGGAGCTGCTCGGGCTCGAGGAGCCCGACCTTCACATGGACGCGCACGACCCGCACCTCATCGTCCGCTATGGCGGAGACGACCACGCCCCGCCGAAAGGGCATACAGAGGCAAAGTCCGAGTTCCGCCGTGTCGAATTGTTCGAGCCCGGGCTAGGCTTTTTCCGCGCATGGATGCAGCGCTTCTACCGGGGCGGGGTCCGCGTATTCGAGGGGCCGCGGGGCGGCTACATGAACGACTGGGATCGGCGCTACACGACCGCCGAGGGAGAGGGCGAGGATGCTATCCCCTCATGGTCCGAGATCATGGGGCGGCGGGTTACGAGTCACATTGTGATGCGCCATACCTACGCGGTCGCCATGCTCTCCGGTTCATGGGGTTACGATCCGCAGTCGCTAGAATTTATTCAGCAGCAGCTCCGCCACGCCGATCTCGGGGTAACGCAGCGCTACTACGGGGGGTATGAGAACGGCGCTCAGGCGAGACAGGTTCGCCATTTCACCGGACGTGAGCCGCGCAAGAAAGCAGCGGGTCACGTGACGGCTGCTGCCCTCTTGGGGGTTACTGCCCCTGATGTGTCGTTTGATGCGTCACCCCTCAAATCCCTCGCCAAAACTGAATATGCGTTAGATGAACGGCATCTAGATTTTAGCCGGTTTCCCGCTGGGAAATTGGGGTCAAGTGATGCGTCGACACATCAAGCTCTAGCTGCCCTGGCTGCCGAGGTTGGGAGGGCGATCCAGGAATGCGACCCGCTCGCGCTGCCGAGGGCGCTCGACTTGGCGCGCGCAGTCTTACGAGACCTGAGTACACCGCTCGGGACAACCGAAATCGCCGAGGCTCGTAGCGAGGCGGGGGCATAGTGGGCAAGCTCCTCCGGTTCCCGGTACGCCCGGGGCTCGCGCGCTGCGCGGCTCCGCCTGAGTTACCCACGCTCCGGGGGTTTGTTCTCCAAGCCTACCCCGGGGCGGTCGTGATGCTCGCTCCGGGGCTCGAGTATTGGCTGAGCCCCAAGCAAGCTCGGGACATTGCCGGCGACCTCGCCCGGATGGCGGACCTAGCCGATCGGGGGGTCCGGTGATTGACCTATCCCTATTTGGCTCAAGTCGCGGCCACACCCCTACGCGCGCGGCCGGTTGGCGCCCGGAGGTGGATCGGATCGTGATGGCGGTAGCGGAACTGTTCGGGCTCCGCGCTGCCGATATCCTGGCTTTGGGCCGGAGCAAGTCCATCGCGGAGGCCCGGCTGGTGGCCTATTACGTCGCGCGCCATTGCACGCGGCTGAGCTACCCGGAGCTAGGGCGGGCGCTCTTGCGGGACCACTCAAGCGTGGTCGCGGGGGTCAAGCGCATGACCTCACTGCGCGAGCGGGACCACTACCTCGGCGGGGTTGTGGACAGTTTGCTGGAGCGATTTGGCGAGGTGGATCGAACGGAGGGCGACCAGTGAAAATCACGATCGTGCACTTAGGCGGGACGGAGAAGATCTGCGAGTTCGACGATTTCGATCCGCCTCGGCCATGGGTGAAATTGCGTTACCCGTGCGGCGGGGGTGTGTGGGCGTTCGCGCTCGCTCACGGCGGGATCGAGGCCAAGCGGGCGACCTTGCCCGAGTGGCGGATCACGGATGCGGATCTCGCCACGCTGCGCGCCATGGCGCGGGAGGCCGGGATCCATTTTGCAACGGTCCCGTTTGCTCGGGGGCAAGCGCGCAGGCCGGTCAAGCCACGGAAACCGCCACCCCAAAAGCAATTGGAGCTGTTCAAATGAGCTGGATCGAGTTGGACGACGGGATCCTCGACCATCCGAAATTCATTCGGGCTATCAAGCTCGGGGGCAGCGAGGCCTTGCACCTTTGGCTCGCGCTCCGGGTCTACTGCGCCAAGCATCTAACGGACGGCAGCGTGCCGCGGGATATGTTGGCGGAGGTCCGCGGGCCGCAGAACCAAGCCAAGCGGGAGCGGGCGCTTGACGCTTTACTAACGGTCGGCCTGCTCGAGGAGGACGGGGAGAGCGGCTACCGGCTACACGACTTTTTGCAGTGGTCGAAATCGCGGGCTGAGATCCTCGCGGCTCGGCAGCGTAACGCCGCTCGGCAAGATCGGTTCCGCGTTACGCATGCGGAGAACGGCAGCGTTAGTAACGGCGTTACTACAGCGTTAGTCACGGCGTCAGTAACGCTGCCCTCTCCTCTCCTCTCCTCTCCCGATCCTCTCCGATCACAGATCCCCCTGACTCCTTCGGAGTCCGCCCCCCCGGGGGCTGATCTAGCCAGAGCGGATTTGGATTCGTTTGCTCCGGATCCCCCGAAAGAGCGCAAAAAGAGGGAGAAAAGGCCAACAAGGGCGGAGAAATGGGTACGATTCCCCGTCGAGTTCGAGCCGGACGAGTCACACCGGCGCCTAGCTAGCTCGCTCGGGCTGAATTTAGCCGCGCAATTGGCGCTAATCCGGGACCATGAGTTCACAAAACCGAAGTCGGATCCGGCCGCTACCTTGCGCAATTGGCTCCGAAACGCGGTGAAATTTGGCTCCGGGCCATCCGTCGGGGCGGGCTCGAGGCGCCCATTCCGGCCCGATGGCGTGACGGAAATGGCTGAAATGAACGCGGCGCATGATGCTCGGCGGTCGCTGTCCGAGGTCGAGTGGATGCTGCGCAAGGTGCGGGCCGAAGATGCAAAGCGAGCCGCCAATGGGTAACCCGGCGCTTTTCCGGCCTGAGGAGTTCGATCCGAGCGCGTTTGGTGACGAAACCGAGCCGGATTTGAATGATTTGCATAACGCCGATCACCTCCGCGAGGAGCAGGACCGGGCGCAGGCTGCCGTGCACTACGCGCTAGCCCAATTTTGGCGCAATCTGGCGGAGCGCGAGCAAGAAATGGGGCGGAAGTACACGCGCCCAGAACGGGAGGCGCACGAGAACCGCTTCCGTGGCCGGCTGCTTGACCGCTACGGCTACAGCGCTCCGACCGCCGGATGGCTTGCCCGCAAGTCCGAATGGGACTCGCGCCATGGAGGCGGCTAGTGGCCCGCACCGGTCGCCCTCGGGGCAAGGCCGCGCGGGAGGAGACCCGGACGTGCTTGGGGTGCGGCCGCACCATGCCCCTAGCGCTGCACTATTTCGCGCACCATTCGAGCTGCCGCGGCGGGTTCCACGCCCGCTGCCGAGAGTGTGTTCTGCTCGGGAAGAAAGCGGATAGGGGCGACTGGGAGGAGTCCTGGCCCGTCCAATGGTGGGAGGCCCGGGCGGTCCGCCAAGCAATGGCCCGTCCCGCGCTCAAAACGGGGCAGCGTTGCGAGGTTTGCTGTGGGCTGAGCCATCGGCGCCCGGAGAGCGGCTGCCCTCGCTGTAGCGCTCCCTACGCGCCGCTACCGCCATTGGAGCTGGTGACTCACCGGAGCTACGAGCCGGCGGTCGCGGTATGAGGCCCGAGCGGCTCAGCATGCGCAAGCAGGTCCGCGTCGAGGCGGCTCGGAAGGCCGAGGTCCGCGCTCCGCTCGGGCGGCTGCTCTTGCCGGATGAGCGGGAGGCGCTCCCATTCTTGGAGCGGGCGTGCACTAGCAAGCTCCCGTTTCGCTCCAAGGCAAGCGCGGTCAAGTGGCTCCGCTTGCACCCTCGGAGCGGGAGCATGAGTAAGACCGTGCCTTACCTCTGCCCACACTGCGGCAGCTGGCACACGACCAAGGCCCGGCCGTGAGAGCGGAGCGGCACGGTCCGAGCGAGCAAGGCCTAACCAACGTGGGGTTCTGTTGCGGCGCGGAGGCGGACGAGTTCTTAGGCGCGCATCACCCGGCTTGCCCCTACCAGCATGCGTGCGACTGCTCGCCCAAGCATAGCAGCCTGCCGGATTGCCATCGCTGCCAGTGCACGGCTTGCTGGTTCGAGCGGGCGGCATGGGAAGAGCGGATCAGGCGGAAGCATGCCCCTTGAAATTGTGGGGATAGCTCGCCCCGGGGGTAAGTACCACGCGGCAGCTTGGCTGGTCCGGTGCACAAACTGTGGATAAGAGTATGCCCGCACGGGCTCACGCTCATCAGTGCGGCGTGCGCGCTGGTGTGCGGACTGCGGCTACCGGGCTCGAGGGAAGCGGAGCGGCTAGTGGCTGAAACGCAGCTCTCTCGCAGTATTCAGAAGGAGCTAACCAAGCTCGGGATCTGGTGGATCCGTATCCAGAGCGGGACGCATCGCGTCCGGGGCGGGATGCTCCACTGCGCGGAGCCCGGCACCCCGGATCTCTGCCTCCCCGCGCTCGGCTGGCTTGAGATCAAGCTCCCAGGCAGCGAGCCATCTAGCGTTCAGCTGAGCTGGCACTCCCGAGCTGTTCGAGAGGGGCTGCGCGTGGCTGTCGTTCGCAGTGTAGGCGAAGCGGTGGCAGTAGCGCGGAGGTGGGAGGCGGAAGCGCGATCCGGGCAGCTCGGAGAGAGCTGAGCCAACAAAGGGCGGAAGCGCGGATCTTGGAGAGGTGCATGCGCCGAAGCAGGGTCTTAATCTGGGTTAGCTCTTGGGGAAGGGAGAGATGGGAGAGGGTGGGGGTTGTAGTGGGGGTGTGTCTATAGCCATCCGTCTCGATTTGGGGGCACTGGTTGAACCA
>Ga0247779_1000255_pt1 | contig 38548 bp, 29 predicted proteins | sample UWRJL221509R5_FD_179925 | JGI IMG/M metagenome (GOLD analysis project Ga0247779, IMG submission 179925) | Plant litter microbial communities from Arlington Agricultural Research Station in Wisconsin, United States - UWRJ-L221-509R-5 | ecosystem: Environmental > Terrestrial > Plant litter >...
GACCGCCACCCCGAAGGAAAACGTGCTGCCGGCCTTCAGGCTCCTGGCGCTCCGAAAGCCGAACCAAGCTACGAGCGACGCGCTGCACAGGGCGACCGGCAGCGAGTATTCCGCAAGCGTCGCGCCAAGAAAGGCTCCCGAAAACAAGCCAACGACCTCGAGCGAGCTGGCTGCCGGTCCGAGACGCTGGCGAAGACGCACGGGCAGCGATACATCGAATTGCGGGGTGGCCTGGCCCCCTTCACCGTGCTCCCTCATCGTCAGCAAATAGCCTGTTGGAGCAAGGCGAGCCAGTCTCGGCCCACGCTCGCGATTGGTCCGAAAGAATGACTACGAGAAACGCAGCGAACGCACTGGGCCGAAACGCTCAGGCTCGCCTGCTCGAGCTCCTGGCAGTCGATGAGATGTTCGGCTTCCCACAGCGCGCGGCGCGCGAAGGGTTGCGCTTCGAACGAGCGCGTTTGCTCGAACGCCGTACGCGCGGCTGCTACTTGCCCGAGGTCGTGCAGAATTCGCGCGCGGAGTGCGATGCCGCGGGGGCACTCCTCCACGGAATCCGCGCGTTGGGCGCAGGCGATGGACGACTCTGCTAGCCCGCCGAGTTCGACACGCGCGACGGCGAGCTCGAAGTCGTCCCCCGCCGTGGCATGGCGCTACTCTTCGACCACCCGTTGCGACACCAAGGCGCACCAGTCCGACAAGGCACGAAGTACGTGCTGCGCACCGACGTGATGTATCGGCGCGGCGAGGTTGGTCGCGAGTGAGCGCTTAGCCTGGCCGGATCCGCCAAAGCTTCGCGATACGCAGAGGCGCATTTTTCCGCGCATTTCAGCGTTCAACTCCCAACCGTTCCTGCCTGCTCCGCTAAATCGTCGAAGTCGATTTTGCAACCCGCGCGGGTCATGTTAATGGCAGGGGCGAGGGGCAATATGCTTCGGGGTAATCACAGTTCGGGGTAATCACAGGATGCACAAAAGAAAACCGTATCTGGGTCTGGTGGGGCTGCTAGCGCTTGCGACTGTCACGGTCGGCAGCGTCGGCACGGCCAAAGCTGAGACGATCAGCGACTACGCAACTTACTGTTCACAAAGCTTGCCATTTTTGCCGAGTGAGTTTCCAACAGATCTCAACTGCAATGACGGGTCCAAGTTTGCTGGGGGTTTTTCTGGATCCGCCCGGCTCGACTACGTGGGGCACAGGCGGGTGAATGCCAATATCGACCTGGTTTTTGCCTGCCGCTGGTTGAACAATGGCCCAGTCGCTGTTCCCCCGGGCGCCGAAAAGACTCCGCCCTTTAAAAACGCAGCCAGCCTTGAAATGCTCATTCACAATCGGAGCACTGGCAGCACTTGCTTTTTTGCCGCGAATTCTGGGCCAACTCACACGAGTCCGATATCGACCGCCATCGTGTCGCCCTTTGCTTCCACTGCAGAGAGCTACTGGATGCGACCGGACGAAATAGAGAATGCCACCCAATTTGCGTCGAACCCGACTAATACTAGCCCTCCCGCCGCCTTGCGATGTGTCGGTTGTCACATCGCCGGTCCTTATGTTGCCTCTCTGGACATCGCGCCCCACCTGGCACGATTTGGGCTGCTCAACGATGGTCACGACACCGTCGCCAACATGGCGGTCGCGCTCCCCAATACTCCCCAATACAACGTGGTGGGCAGTGATTCGGTTGGCCACTCCACCCCGTCAACGAAAGGTTTCAAAACCTGGAACACCCGTATCAGCATGACTAATAACCTAGGCGGGTGTTCGGTCAACTGTCACTCACTCGGCAACAAAACCGACCTTCTCCCGGCAGCATTGGACATTTTCGTGCCCGGCGCCCGAACCAACGAATTGTTGATACCGTCACTCACAGCCAACATCACCGAGCTTCTGACCACTCACGCCATGGCGCCCTATAGTCTGGTGGAGGGCCGAATCGTCCCGCTCAACTCCAGTCCCTATCGCTGGATGAACGTAGATATCCCCGATGATGCCAACACGACTGGCGACGTGGAGGATTTCTATGGACTCAAGGCGAATACCCTTGGCTTCACGCCCACGCTCAACGGAGTTCTCACTTGTGAAACTGAGCCGGCGTACATGGAAGCGCGTCTGGTTGATTCGAAATCCGAAACCACCTATAAATCCAACGAGTACACGGCTGCCAACGTCCCGCTGCCGAATAAATTCGAACGCTTCGATCAAACCGGATTGATTTGCCGCAACGCCGCGCAGACGAGCGGCATGTGCTCGAACTACTCCGTCCGCTTCATTTGTAATCCCGATCAACTGTCAGTGTACAGTCGTTGGACCGGCAGAGTCGTGACCATCGCCAATCCAGACGCGAATCAAGTGCGTTGGGCTAGAGGCCAGCCGTCGACTCCCGCCTGGTATGGAAGTCAAACCTGGCATGTCGAAGGCGTGAATGACGGCGTTCACTACAACTACGTACGGTTCAAGAACAACTGGTCAGGCAATTACCTCAACGCCGATGCGTCGGAGTATGTCGCCGTTGCGGGCCTTAGAAACGAGTGGTTGAGTGAACAGTGGGTGATGGAATACGTGGCGGGAACCCGTTATGTTCGATTCCGAACTCTGTGGCAGCGTGACGGGCGGCCACCGCTCTATCTGACCATGCAGGAGAACAGTGATTATTCCGCTGTCAACTTGCAGCCCCTAAACAAGGATGCGGCAGGTAATCCGAACTGGACGAGCCAGGAGTGGGAGCTGAAGTAGCTCACGCTTGAAATGCGGGGACGGAAGCGCAACTTCTGTCCCCCATTCGACTCTGTATAAACAGTCTATTCGCGCCCTCGCGACGCGCAGCGTGCGCCTCTCGCGGAGCCCAGCACGACGCTAGCGATGCAGAGCGCCTCCATCGGAAGCGGCTACGAATCGGACGATCGAGAAGCGAGCAGCCTCAGCGCGCCCACGAGTCCTTCGGTGACTTTGGCAAATCGTTCGAAGTCCAGCGTTTCTGCCGTGTCGCTGGCCTGGTGGTAGTGGGGATTCCGCATGAACGCGGTGTCCGTTACCATCAAGCCCGGGTAACCCTGCTTCCAGAACGAGCTGTGGTCGCTCAAGCCCACGACCACCGTCCATTCCGGCGCCGCCAAGCTCTCGCAAGGGAAGGTGCTGCTCGCGATGAAGGCACGCTTGACCTCGAGCAGGCGCTCACGCGAGCGCAGGTTGCTCACGAAGCCGATGAAGTTGCCGCGGTCCGGATAGAAGAGCGACATCCCCGGCGGGTAGCGCTGGCTTTTCGCGCGATCGCTGTAGTAACCCAGCATTTCGAGCGAAATCATCACGTGGACATCGATGCCCGCGCGCCGGAGCTGCGCGGCGTAGGCGGCGCTACCCATGCCCGCGTCGGGGAAGAACGGAGGCTCCTCGTTGGGGAAGAACACGAAACGCAGGGCGCGCTCGAAGCGCTCCGCACCAAGTTGCCGAACGAGCTCGATCAAGGCAGCCACGCCGCTCGCGTTGTCGTCTGCGCCGGGCGTGCCGGGCACGGTGTCGTAATGAGCGCCGACCACGATGCAGCCTGGTTCCGTCGCAGCGCCGGAAGTCGCCGGAACCGTTACTTCCACATTGGTAAAGCGCCGCCCAGAGACCTCGAAGTGGTGCTCGGTCACGGCCGCCTGCAACTCACCGACCTGCTCGCGGATGAAGCGCAGCGCTGCATCGAGCGCCTCCCCTCGACGAAAATGGCGCTCACCAATGGCACCCGAGAGATGACGAACGGTAGCTTCCAACCGGGCTGCGAGCGACGCCGACATGGCGCTCAGATACCACGAATCAAGACCTGCACCGCGACGGGTTTCTCGACCTCGCCTACGCCAGCCCCGACAGTGCACGCGCTGAACGTCGCCAAGGCTACGACGGTTCGCTGCGCTCGACTCCGATGAGCGCGCTGGGTGCGCCCGCGGCATCGCTCCACATGGCGTTGGCGGCGATCCCCATGCTCGCGATCAACGCGTCAGCGCAGCGCAGCCGCCGGCTGATCTCGCGCGAGATATTGAGAATCAGCAGCGCATAGGCGTCGACGTCGCTGCCATAGAGTTTGGCGATCTCTGTCAGCTCGAGGACGTACAGCTCCGCCCTACCGTGCGCGCGCGCCGTGGCCGAGCGAGGCTGAATGTCGATCAGCGACATCTCTCCAACGCAATCGCCCTGCCTCAGCATCGCGAGCGGCTGCTCCGGACCGTCCTTTCCACCCTTGAAAATCTCGATTTCACCTTCGTGAACGACGAACATGCTGCTGGCTGGATCGCCCTCGCGCAGCAACTCTTCGCCGGGCGAAGCCTGAACCAGCCTGATCGAGCCCGCGATGAGGTCGAGGACCCGCTCGGGCAGGCCCGCAAAGATCGGCGTGCGCGCCAAAAACTCGCGATCGACCTCCGAGCCTCCGTTGCCCATCACACGCAACTCTACGCCGACCGCTTCTGACTCGCAAATCTCGCTCATGGCCGCCCTCGACCGCCTCGGCGCTCCGGTCATCTGCTTCGAAGCAGCGAACGCTGCGCCGCCGTCGAGCGCGCCCCATGCCCGTCCTAAGTGAGCACTTAGCGAAGCCGCCAATCTACTGTGGCTGTAGCCACTGGGCTGATGCGGACTTCGAGGAGTCGCAGCGGTTTGCGATAGCCCGCTAGAAAGCCACGCGAAAAACACGAACCCCCAATTGGCGGGAGCGGTATTCCCGCTATCCTGGCTCTGTTGTGGACTTGCTTGCGGGCAGTATGCGAGCATGCCGAACATGGAGTTGTTTTCTATTCGGCGGGCTGCGGCCTTGCTTGCTTTGTTGGGGTCTACACTATCGTTGGTTGCGGCGTGCAGTTCGGACGCGCCCACCAAACCAAAGGCGGGTCCGCCCGCGGGGAAGGGCTATTGCCAAGACACGTGCGACAAGGACTGTTCGAGCGACAGCGACTGTGAGACGAGCCAAGGCGACCTGTGCTGCGATTTGGGCTCGGCGGGTAAAGCCTGCCTGCCTGCCAAAGCCTGTCCCAAGCATTGCAGCGGCGACTCTGGCTGTGACCTGAAGAATGGTGAGGTGTGCGCGAAAGTGAGCCTCAGCCTCCCGGACAAGCTGTGCGTTGCTCCAGAGCAGGCGATCCACAGCTGCACGGCGGACTCCAACTGTGACAACGGAGAGGTCTGTTGCGGGATCTACGGGGAGTCGGTGTGTATGCCGCCGAGCGCATGCCCCAAGTCTTGTGATGCCAGCAGTGAGTGCGACACGAGCAGCGGAGAAATCTGCTGTACCACGGTGAAGCTCCTGGAGCCGTCACTCAGTGTCAGCGGTCTGTGCTTGAATCCGTCCTACGCCAGCTGTCCCAGTCAGTGCACTCAGTCTTCCGATTGCAAGACCTCGGCCGGTGAAATTTGCTGTGATGGCACCTGTCAGACCAGCTGTGTCAAGACCTGCGATCAGTCGAGCGATTGCAAGAATCAGATTTGCTGCAAGTCCGCACTCACGCGCTTGCCTGCGGCAACCGCGATCTTCACCACCGGTCCGCACTGCGCGGGGACGCCGACCTCGAGTTGCTCGTCGAGCACCTGCGCCTCGCTTCCCGGTTGCACGGCCACGGGCAGCGGAACGTGTCTCACACAATCGGCGTCTTCTTGCTCGAGCAAGACGACAGAGGCCGCGTGCACTTCGCTGGGCTGCACGTACACCGGGGGCAGCGGCGGCGCCTGTACGAACGTGACCACCTATACGTGCTCCCAGCTCAACGACGGCACGGAGGCTTATTGCACCCAGCTACCCGGCTGCAAGTTCTCCGCCAGCGGGGGCGGCTGCCAGCAGACGTCGTCTTTCGTGTGCTCGGATGCGAGCTCGGGCGAGTCCACGTGCGCCCTTTTGCCAGGCTGCGTCTGGGATGCAAACGCGTTCGCCTGCACCGGCACGCCGACGCCTTGCTCGGCGTTCACCGACAGCGCTGCATGCGCCACCAATTCTGCCAGCTGCACCTGGTCTGGGGGCGGCACCTGCAGCGGCACCCCCACCGCGTGCAACACTTTCACGTCGAACAGCGCCTGCGCGACGAGTCCGATCTGCCAATGGAGCTCGAGCGCGACGTGTAGCGGTACGCCCACGTCCTGTTCGACCTTCACGTCGGCCTCGAACTGCGTAGGAAGCTCGAATTGCTACTGGAGCAGCAGCACGGCTTGCACTGGAGCTCCGACCGATTGCGCAAAGCTTTCGACCACGACCTGCACCCGACAGGCGGGCTGCTACCTCAGCACGAACTGAGGCCCACTCGGCAGACGCGCGCTCCAGCGAAGGTTCGCTGGAGCGCGTTTGCTGCGGACCCCGACCCGGTGTCGCACGCTCGTCAAGCGAGCTGAGCAGGCCTTTCCCCGCAAATTTACCGAGTACTGTCGCGAAGTTGCGAACTTGGCGAGCTCGCCCCCCTTCGAACACCGTCAATGCGGCCGTTGGGGGCTGGGTGCGGCCATCACCTCGGGTACTACTGATCGATCCTTCGGACGCCGGGCGCGCGGTGCTTGCCGAGCGCCTTCGCTTCCAGGGTTTCGTCGTGCTCGAGTGCGCGGATGGCGCGGATGGCGCGGTTCAGGCGCTGGAAGAAGCGCCGGACGCCGTCATCGCCGATCTCTCGATGCCCAGCATCTCGGGCGTCCAGTTGTGTCGCTTGCTGCGCTCCGAGCCTGGCACGTCGAAGGTGCCAGTAGTGCTGCGCGGCAGCGAGGGTCGGCGCAATCGCTTCTGGGCCGAGCAGGCCGGCGCCTTCGCCTACGTCATCAAGGGGCGCATGGGGGCACTCGTGCGCGCATTGCGCGGCGCGATCGAGCACAAGTCGAACGATGAGCCGGATCAATTCATCGTCGTTGGTTTGGGCAAAACGCTCGATGTTCGCGAGCGTATCGCGACACACCTGGACGCCGCGCTGTTCGAATCGGTGATCGCCGCCGAGGTCCGGCGCTTGGGCACGAGCGAGTCGTTCGATCGTTTGGTCGATCTGCTGTCGCAATTCGTTTCGCAAGTCACGAGCTATCGCTGGATGGCGATCTGGCGGTTCGAACCGATGCGCATGGGCATACACAACAACCCAGCCAATCGGGCTCAAGCACTGGCCGAGGCCGGTCGAGCCTTCGGCCGAATTCCGGATGCACCGGTCGTTGCGGTCGAGGACGATGATGCAGTCGATGATCGCGAGGGGCCTCCCCCGATCGTCGAACCCATCTACTTCGGTGACCGCCTGATCGGATCCTTTGCGCTCGCTCCGCGTGCGCCCGTTGATCAAAACGACGCGGTGCTGGTGCAAACCATCGCCCGTGAGCTGGGTGGCGCGCTCAGAATGGCGACGTTGGTCGAAGAGTCCCGCTGGATGGCAACCACCGACGCTCTCACCGGCTTGTCGAATCGCCGCGCCTTCCTCGACTGGGCGACTCGCGAAGTGGCGCGCTGCGCGCGCTATGGCGATCACTTCTGCGTGGCGTTGCTCGACGTCGACCACTTCAAACAGGTCAACGATCGGTACGGTCACGCTGCCGGCGACGCAGTGCTCGCTGCGCTGAGTCGCTTGATGGGAAAAATCGTGCGTTCGTGCGATGTGGTCGCGCGCTGGGGCGGCGAGGAGTTCGTCATCGCGTTCCCATCCACTTCACTCGAGGGCGCGATGTCGGTGGCTGAGCGCATGCGCGCAGCCCTCGAAGAGCACCAGATCGAGGGTCCCGGCGGGCAGATCCTGACGGTTACTGCCAGCTTTGGTGTTGCCGAGCTCGCGGCCGGAGAAACGCTCGATGAAGTCGTCGATCGCGCGGACAAATCGATGTATGCGGCCAAGAGCGCGGGACGCAATCGCGTGTTGTCGACGGCTCAGTGGGTCCCGGCGCCCTATTCACTCACGCCGCACAGAATTCCGCAAAGCGCTTCGATGGCACCGCTCGTGTCGATGACACCAAAAGAGTCGTCGAGGCCGAGTCCGTCGTAGTTGCCAGCAGGAGCGCTTGCGCCGTCAGCTACCCACGGAGCACGGCTAGCGCACCGCCGCCACTTCCTTCAGGATCGCTTCTCGGCGCCGGATCTCTTGTTCGAGGTGGGTGATCTGCTCTGGATTTGTGCTCGGCTGGGCCCGGGCCCGTTCGAGTGCTGCATTGAGCACGGCGAGCGCGCGCTGGTTGCCTTCGCTCATCGCCTCGCGATACTGCGTTGCCTGCTCGGGCTGACGAAATTCGGGCTTGGCCCCGGTTGACGTCACCGGGGTCGTGTCCGGAGCTGAGCTCGCGACATCGGGTCCGTCGCCGCGCGTCCTGGCCAGGAACGCTGCGGCCAGCGCGACGCCAAGGACGCTAACCAGCGTGACGATTCGCCTCGAGTGCTTCATTGTACCGTCTCGCAGCTGGTCACCGTATCGATTCCGCTCCCGCGGGTGCAGATGTCGTTGCCGGCGGCACCGTTCAGCTCGTCGTTACCCTCGTTGCCGAGCAGCGAATCGTTGCCTGTTTCGCCGAACAGGTGATCCTGCCCCAGGCCCCCGGAGATCCAGTCGTCCTGGTTGCCGCCGTAGCAGCTGTCGTCGCCATCGTTGCCGGTGATGGTATCGCGCCCATCGTCCCCGCGCAGGGTGTCCTGACCGGTGCCGCCCTGAATGACGTCGTCGCCGAGGCCACCCTCGATGATGTCGTCCCCATCACCACCAGATAGGAAGTCGTTTCCGCCGAGCCCGCGGATCACGTCTTGTGCGCCCTTGCCCAGAATGCAGTCGACCCCGGAGGTGCCAGTCAGCGTATCGTTGTTCGACGTGCCCTGGATTACGTGGCTTCCGCTCGGGCAGCAGGCTGCGTTGTCGCCGAGACCCACGGTCACGCGCTGGGTTCGCTGGATCGAATTGCCGTAGCGATCAATCGCGGTCCAGGTGACGAACGTCACACCAGCACGATAACTCGCCGGTGCGTTGTTGACGACCGTGACCGTGCCGCCGCACACGTCCGTGGCCGTTGCCGTGCCGATGCTCACGCCGGTGCAGCTGGTCGTAACGATGTCCGCTGGGATGGTCAGCAACGGCGGCGTCATGTCGAGCACGGTGATCAGCGCGGAGTCACTCTTCTGCACCGCGCCTTGGCTGACCGTCAGGTTCACGGCGGTCGTACCGACCGGGAACGACCCGCTCGCGATGGACTGGTTGACGCCAGCGAGTGCCACCGACGAGCTCCAGGCGTAACTGACGCTGCCGTTCGGCGCGCCGGATCCGCTGCCGTTCAGCGTCGCCGGTGCGTGATCCGGGGTCGTGCATTCGAGCAGCTGGTCTGGCCCGGCGTTCGCGACCAGCGAATTGTCGTCGCACGCGTCGCCGATGCCGTCGCCGTCGAAGTCCGGCAGTGCGGGGCAGCCGAACACGGGGATGATCGCGCCATCGGTTGCGAAGCGGGTGGGACCCCAGAAAATCTTGATGGGCTGCGAGCCATCGGGCGCATCGAGTTGCGCCGTCGCGTCGAACGTCACCGTGCCGATGCCCGTCGCGTCGTCGTACGTGGAGCGAACGTTGGTGGTCTCGACGCCGGGACCCACGCCCACCGTCACCCCGGTCGTGCCAATCGGGAAGTTGTGCACCGTGACGGTGATGTCGTGGGTCGTCTGGCCAGCATGGATCTCTACCGAGCCGTCGACGCTCGCCGTCTGCGCGGGGCAAGCGTTGCTGACCGGTGGCGCCGAGGCGCAACCTGGAGTCGGCGCCTGGCAATTGCGGACGGTGAACATCTTCTCTTCGAGGAGGCTCACACTGATCGGACCGGAGAGCGGTGCTGCGTTCACTCCGGCTTCAGCGCGGATGTCGACAGCCGGATGGAGGACCGCAACTGCGGTGGCGCCGTTCGAGCTGAAGTCCACGAGGAAGCGGTAGGCCCCGGGCGCCAGCGTCGCCGAGCTGCAGCTCGGATTGATGAGGCCCGAGTAGCGACCGTCCCCTGCCGTTTCATCGCCGCCGTTCACGCCGTCGTCGAACATGGGCACGGGAACGGAGGTGGAGCCGTTCACGAGCTTCGCAGTCACGTTGATGTTCGTGGCGGCTGAATCGGGGCCGATGCTTAGCACCGCGGTCGCACGGGCGAGCTCGTTGCTACCGACGACGGTCTTGTCCAGCCTCACCTCGCCGTGCACCTTGTTGTTCCGGTAGTTCGCGAACATCGCGACCTTGGGGGCGGGTTGGCTGCCTCCGACCACGCACGGAGCGCCGCCCGTCATGCGCATCGTCCAGCGGCCGGGGATCGGCGCGAACACCCGGCGCGTGCGGGTCAGGTAGCCGAGCTCGGTGGCCGGCGTCACCACATCGCTGCCCGCGGGTACACCGTTCGGATCAACGAGCTCGAACCCGTAGTCGTTCGCGAATTCACAGAGCGTGCCGGAGACGACGTTCGTGATGGGCCCGCCCAACTCGGCGCTGCCGGAATCGAGCTTCGTCTGGGTCGAGCCAAGGGGCGATTTGATGGTTGGAACCGGGATCACATTGTACGCGGCGCCTTCCCCCATCCACGCGACCTCGAGCTCGGTCGTGCTCGGCGGCACGTCGAAGGAGCGCTCGAACACAGCCGGCTTCGGCTCCGCGGCGAACATGCCTTCCGTGTAGCCCCGCACGTAGTACCCGAGGCGAGAGGACGCGACCTTGATGTCGATCGGGGCAGGCACGCCTGCCGGGATGCTCGGGTTACAGGTCTGGCCCGGCGGGCAGGGCTGACCGCTGCCGTCGATCTGCCGCGCGGCGCCGCCGCAGATGTCGGAAATCTGCTGAATTAGCGCGTAGTCCGCGTCGCCGAAAGCGAGCGCCGAGATCACGACGGGCTTGCTGCCGTCTGTCGGCGAGCAGGCCTTTTGCGCTGCGTCGCGCACGGCCTGAGCGGTATTGCAGCCGGCCACGGTGGGGCGACCGTCCGTGAGCAAGATCAGGTGACCCGCCGAGTCATCCGTTCCGCCCGCCCGGATCTGCGCGGCCGTGTCCGAGATCGCCGAACAAAGGTTCGTGCTCCCGCCCGCGGCGAGATTGTATTCGGTGATCGCGTGCTGGGTGCCGCCCGTCTGGTACGGGATGAGGCGATTCACGGTGCTGTCGAAAACCGTGAGACCCGACTTGCGCTTGGCCACAGTGCGGTTGAAATGACCGAGGCCCGCGGCGAAGGCCGCCTGGAACGCGGTGAAGTCGGCGGGCGTGGTGCGATACGACATGCTGCCCGACTTGTCGACGACGACCACGATGTCGTTCAGCACGGCATTCGAGAACTCGTCACCGGTGAAGACGCAGAACTCGTCAGTCGGCAGCGGCGCCCAAGGGCCGACCGGCTTCGTGATGAGCTCGTTCTCCGGCATGGTGTCAGGCGCGTGCGGAATGGCCTGCCCGGGTTTGTAACTGGCGAGATCTGCCCAAAAGCCCTGAGCCTGCTGCCACGACGACCCGAGCTCCTCGAGGTGCGGGTTGCCCACGTTTTTCGTGCCTTCGAACGGGCTGTTGATGCTGCTGCCGACCTTGCGCTCGAACAGGTGCGTGTTCTGGTCACACCAGAAGTCGGTAGCGGTCGCCATGATCGACGTGTGCCAGTCAGCGGGGTTCGCGCAGATGCGAAACCCGTACAGGATGGGGTCCATGCCGAGGAAATACTCGTCGTCGATGTTGTAGTGGGAATGCGAAAGCTCGTGCGCGAGCGTCTGGGCGGCTTCGGTTGCGGGCTTGAGCGGGCTGTGGCCGTTCTGGTCGACGCACAGCTCACGATTGAGGGAGCCTGACGAAGTGTATGTGAGCCCAGGCGGACAGTTGGCCTGAATGCAGATGCCCGAGGCATCGCACGTCTCGTGGTCGGCCGGCTGCGTCCCTTCGCTCCAGGTATGACGCGCCAACGTGATCGAGTCGTGCATGATGAAGAGCTTGCTGCCGAGGCCGTTCGCGTGCGAGGTGCCGTGGTAACGGTTCCACACGATGTCGTTGCGCATCGGCTTCGTGCCGTAGTTGAACTCCACCTGAAAGATGCGATGCCGACCGTTCGTCATGCGCCACATGCGCTCCGCGAACCCCTGCGCAGCGCCGCAATAGCGCGTGATGTCGGCGTCCGTCAGCGCTGGTTTCGTGACGCCGTCTTCCAGCAGAGGATTGAGCCACACCACGTAGCGGTGCCCTTTGCCCGCTACCACGACCTCCGGCACGTCGGCCGAGCTCGTTCTTGCGATGCCCGCCACCACTGCCACGACCAATGCTCCCGCCACCCATTTCCCCGGTGCCCACATGCGCCGCACCCTACTTGGGCCGTGAGGGACTTGTCGAGTGTAAAGTCATAATTGGCAATTTCGTCGGCACTTGATTGGCAATTTCCTCGAGCAGATTCGGACTCGGTTGGCGGACGTGTTTCTCGAGTGCTACTCTCTCGCGTGGGCGCATGGCCGGATGGAGCTGACGTGATGGTACGGTCAAGGTTGCGTGGCGGCGCCGCGACACTCGCTGTGTCGCTCGCGTTCGGACTCGGGGGGTGCGGGGGCGCTTCGAAAACCCAGGCCCCCGCGAGCTCGGGCGGAAACGCGCAGTCTGGGGTCGGGGGTACTGGCTCGGGTGGCGCTGCTGGCCGTGGCAGCGGCATGTCCGGTGGCGGAACCACCACCATCACCGACGAGCCGGTTTTCTGTCAGACGAGCGACGGCGCCGACGGCATCATCACCGACACCTTTCCCCAGCCGCCCATCACACCCGTGTGCCAACCTTTCGATCAACCGGGAGCGCTCGACGACGCCTGCCCGACCGGCCTCATCGTTCAATGCGGCTTCGACGATTGCGTCGGACACGGCACGATGGCCGGCTGCTGCCGTCCCGACGGCAGCTGTGGCCTTTGGGACAACGGCGCGTTCGCCCCCGGCAAGAGCCTCGGCTGTATCGACCGCACGGAGTGGGTCGAGAACGCGTCCTGGCTCCAAGGCGAGGGCGCCGTGAGCTGTACGCCGAAGTGAGGCGGGGGTGGTCAGGCGAGCGGTCACGGCCGTCTCCAACGTGGCGCGGGACGGACAGCGCGCTTGCTGAGGGCTGTCGTGCTACGGCTTGCCAGCACGCGGCGGAGGTGGCGGCGGCTCCGTCATGATCAGGGTGGTCTCCGCTTCGCCAACACGTGAATCCCCCCGTTCAAAGGGCACCATCCTATATGCGCGGTTGCCGCGTGCCCAGACATCGGAAACCGAGCGCCGGGCCGGGCCGAGCGCCGCCAACCGTGTGCTATTTCTCAGTCGATGGATCGTCGGCAGAGCTTGGGGTTGATGGGGGCGTTTGCTGCGACACTGGCTTTGGCCAATGCCGCTCATGCAACCACGGCGCGAGCCTTGAGCTTGGCGCAGCTGGTGCGGCGCAGCACGCGCATCGCGCGCGCCACGGCACTAGACAGCTTCGCGCGCTCGGAGGAAATCGGCGGCACACGCCATATCGTCACCTACTCGCGCCTACGCATCGATGATTCGATTCACGGTCCGAGCGGCGAAGCGGAAACCTTGGTGCGCACGCTCGGTGGCCGCGTCGCAGACCTGGGCGAGATCGTGCACGGTGAGGCGGAGCTCGCTCTGAACGAAGATTGCTTGGTGTTTCTCATGCTCGATGCCAACGGCGTCGAGCAGGTCACGGCCATGGGCCAAGGTCACTACCCAGTGGCCATCGATCGCGCGGGGACCGCGCGGCTGCGGCTCGGCCGAAACATGCCGCACCTGCTCGGCGCGGCGACCTCCGCTGTCGCGCAGCTCACGGACAGGCCGTTCAGCGAAGCACGCGCATTGATTCTCGGAGTGCGCCGATGAACCTGTTTCGCATACTGCCCGGCGTGGCGGCCGCAAGCTTTGCCTTGGCCCTCTCGGCTCATAGTCAGGCTTATTGCCGGACCTATACCTGCAATGCGAAAACCGACAAGTGCATGATAGACCCGCAGACCGGCTGCAACGTGGACGGCAAGCCCCTGTATTGGGCAAGCTCGGTCGTGTCGTTCGACGTCCAGCAAGATGGTTCGCCGCTGCGGAACATCAGTTACGATCAGCTGCACGAGGTCGTGGTCAAAGCCTTCCAGCGTTGGACTGACGCGCGCTGTGACGACACTCGCGGACCGAGCATCGAGCTCGTCGACTTCGGAAAGGTCGAATGCGCCAAGCCGGAGTACAACAAGAGCCAGCCGAATCAGAACGTGATCACCTTCCACGACAGCACTTGGCCCTACGAGGACACCGGCGAGACCCTGGCCATGACCACGGTCCATTTCAACCCGACAACGGGCGAGCTCTACGACGCAAACATCGAGATCAACAGCAACCAAGCCAACTTCGTGCTCGATGCGACCGAGGCCGATAACGACCACGACGATCTGAACGCGGTGTTGACCCACGAAATTGGCCATTTCCTTGGGCTTTCGCACTCGTTCGACCCGAGCGCGACCATGTTCACGAATTATATGCCGGGCATGACCACGCTGGAGGCCGACGACATTGCGGCCATCTGCGCCTCGCTGCCGCCCGGTCGCATGACGACCGATCCGGGGACCCCTCCGGGTGTGCCTCGCCACGGATTCTCCACCGAGTGCAGCAAACCCGAAAGCGGTTGTTGCGCTTCGACCATTGGCGGAAGCTCGCCTTCGAACGGCCCGCTCGCGCTCTGGGCGTTCGGCTTGGGTCTGCTTGCGTGGTGCGGGCGTGGACGACGTTCCAAGCGCCGTGCACCGCGCGAACGCGACCCGCGTCATTCGCGTACAGCGAACGTTCAGTGAGGTGAAAGCTGACCGATGTAGTCGGTCTTACCCAAGGGTACACCGTTGTGCCGCAAAATGGCGGCCAGCGAACCGGGCCGGTGCCGGCGTCCTCGACCTGCGCGGAGGGCGGCCGGCGTGATTGCCGTCGTCGGCTCTCACAGGCTGAGTATCACCTCCAGTGCTCCGGTGTAGAGCCCCCCCGAGAGCTCGTGTGGCCCGAATGGACCGCCCGGGAGGACGCCGAAGGTGACCGTCGGGCACAGCGCGAAATTCAGGTTCTCACGGTCGGGCGGGAACAGCTCGAGCTTGAGCTGCATCCGCTCACGCACCAGCAGCGCCCAGCGCGCGTCGGAATCGGGCATGTCGTGGTACCCGGTGAACACGTAGGCACCGGCGCCGATCCCGAACGAGTACGTGACGCGCGGGCTCAGAAATATGCGGTACTCGTAGCTGGGCAACACGAGTGTCCCGGCCGCGAAGCGGTCGCTGTGGTGCAGCCGAGCGGAGCCGAGCTCCAACCTGACGCCGTGCTGCAGCGCCGGGAACCAGCTGGCAGACACTGAATCGCCCGCACCCACCTGACCTACGGCGTCACGCAGGGAGCCCGACGCGACGTAAAAGCCGTACGAAAGCCCCACTTCGGCCTTGGAGTAGAGCTTGAAGGTCGAGGGGGCCGCCGGCAACACGCGCGCGAAATCGGCGCGCATCTGACAAGTGCGCCCGTCTGCGAACGACAACTCGAACACGACCTCGAACTGCCTCAGCTCGTGGAAACGCGGCTTCTCGAGCTCGTAGCGGAGAAACTTCCCGGAGTGTCCGGGGGCACGGACTGGCCTGCCGTGGCGGCTGCCCGGCCACGGACGGAGCGTTCCTCCGAACGCCCGCGAGCGCGCAGCGATGACGGCCTCCTGTTCGCTGTCGTTGAACAGTTTGACCTCGAGGTAGTTGAGCCCACGAGTGCCCGTCAGGTACGCGACGTAGCGCTGTTCACAAGCGCGGCCGACGTGAGCCGTGCTGCCGCTGACCGGATCGACCCAATCACTCAGCTCGACGTGCGGCTCGGGCGTGGGCGGCGTAGCGACCGGTTCCGGGATGAGCGCGTTGAGCAAGCCGCGCGTCGCGCCCCCCACGAATACTTGGAGCAAGGCTTCGCCGACCGACTGCGCGCGCGCACGTGTCGTCAGCAGCGAGAGCTCGCCGAGCACGCCCAAGAGAAAGATTGCCAAACGCAGGAAACGCCGCCATCGCACTCGCCTCACTTAGCGCGATCGCTCGGCAAGCGATACCCTTGCTGTCGAGGACACAGCGAGCGGGCTCGGCAGGTTTCGGCACCGCCCGGCGGCTCAGCGCAGGAGATGCTGGAGGCGCGCTTTGAGCGTGCGCAGCGGGTAGGGCTTCTGCAAGAAGGTTTCCATGTCTTTGCTGCTGAAACGGGCGCGCATTTCTTCCTCGCTGTAGCCGCTGCACAGCAGCACGGGCACGTTCGGGCGGATTTTTCTGAGCTCCTGCAGCACCTGATCGCCGCTCAGATCGGGCATGGTCACGTCGAGCATCACGAAGCGTACCTCGGACGCGCGGCGCGCGAACTCGGCGATCGCGTCACGCCCGCTTGCCGCCTCGATCACCACGAAGCCGAGGTCCCGCAAGATCAAGGTCGTCACGATTCGGACTCGCGAATCGTCGTCCACCAGAAGCGCAAGCCCGTGGCCGGACCAGACCGAAGGGGCGTCGGGCTGGGGTGATTGCGCGCTGACCGGCGGTTGGTCGGCGCAGCGGAGCAGCACCTTGATGGTCGTGCCCGTGCCGAGCGCGCTGCACAGCACGATACCACCGCCGTGGCCGCGCACGATGCCCTGCACGGCGGATAACCCCAACCCGCGCCCGGTGAACTTGGTCGTGAAGAACGGCTCGAAGAGTCGAGCGCGGGTCTCGGCGTCCATGCCGCAGCCGTCATCGGCGACCTCCAGGAAGGCATAGCAACCCGGAACGAGCGGGGCATGGCCGTACAGGCCTGCCAAACTGGTGCCAACGCGCTCCACGCCGGTGCGTACGCGGATGGTGCCGGCGCGGTCCTCGAGCGCGTCGGAGGCATTGGTGATGAGGTTCATGATCACCTGACGCATCTGCGCGACGTCGGCCTGCACCGCCGGAAGCTCGGGCAGATCGTAGATTATTCGGGCCTTCTTCGACAGCGATGCGGCGAGCAGGTGACCCATGTCGAGCACGAGCTCGTTCAGGGAAATCGGGCGGACGTCGAAATGTCCGCGCCCTGAGTAGGCGAGCATCTGATTCGTGAGCTCGGCCGCGTGCAGCGCCGCGTTGCGGACGTCAGCGATGCGCTCGACAATGGCTTGCTGCGGCTCGGCGGCTTGCTGCGGCTCGACGCGGGTGAGCATTTGAAGCGCTAGCTCTGCATTGGCCAACACCGCGACCAGCAGGTTGTTGAAGTCATGGGCGATGCCGCCGGCGAGCACACCCAGGCTTTCGAGCTTCTGGGTCTCCTGCATGTGGCGCTCGAGCAGCTGATGCTCCGCCTCTGCGCGCTTGCGGTCGGTGATATCGCGCGCCAGGCCAACCGTACCGACCACTGTCCCCTTCCCATCGTGGATCGGGGTCTTGAACGTCTCGAACCATTTGACGTCGCCTCCCTCGACGATCCGTTCTTCGACGAAGAACTTCTGGCCGCTCGCGATCACGCGCAAGTCATCCAGTATGTATTTCTCGGCGTGTTCGGCCGGCCAAACATCCCGGTCGGTCTTGCCCAGGATGTCGCCCTTCGCGTTCGCGCAGGCCTGCGCGAACGCCTCGTTCACGGCCAGGAACACGCCCTGAGTGTTCTTCATCCAGGCCATGTGCGGAATGTTGTCGAGCAACGCCTGTGCCTGCGCTCGCGCGTCGAGGATCTGCTCCTCCGCCTCCGCCAACCGTCCGAGCCGTTGCTCGAGCTCGGCCACGCGTGCGTGCAACATCAGTACTTCGCTTTTGGGCGAATTAGCCACTTCACCTCTGCCCGGTTCCCTGCGCCGAACGTCGCAAACTCTGCCCCGATTGACGCCATCGAGCAAGGGCCGCGTCCGTGGAGGCCGTGACACCGTGTGTTCGCCGCTGGCAGGCGCCATCACTGGCGACCCAAGCGTGTGCGGGAAAGCCAGCCTGCGCGCCGACTTCGAGCGAGGGCTACAGAAGTAGCCTGAGCCGTACTTCGAGCTCGTGGACACCTTCCATGGTCATTCGAGCGTGACGCTGCTCTTTCGCGGCGCCGGCCGCAAGCTCGTGGCAGAGGTCCTATTCATCGACTCCGAATCGAAGATCGAACGCGTGCTCGCACATTATCGAGCCGAGCACTCCGACGCGTGAATCTCGAGCAAGTGCGGCGCGCGTTGCGAAGGGACACCCCACGAGCTGGCATGCACGCTGGAGTCCGATGACATCGCCGTCATCTGCGCCAAGTGATCATTATGACCATGGCGAGTCGCAGGGTGCCGTGGGATAGATGACGAGTGTAGGGACGGCGCCTGCGGCAGGCGCATGCAACACGCGAGCGGCCAGTGGCGCGTTCGTGCCACCCTACGTGGGAGGTCCGTCGTGGCAAAAAGCACCCTCGCTGACGAAGCGGCAGCCCTTGCTGCACGCCTGCATCAATTGACGCACCCACTCGTGGTCGACCGGGCGGAGGGCAAGCATCCGCGCTCGGGAAAGCCGCTCCACCGTTTTCGCGTGGTCAGCTCCGCCAACGCGAACGGCCCCGCGCACGCCGTCGTGCTGGACGAGCACGGTAAACACGTCGACGCCGCTGAAGCGCCGCCCGCGCTGTTCGACCACAATGCGCTCAGCGCAGCGCTGTCCGCCCCGCTCCCCGCTCTGCCCATCACCGTGAGTCCGGACACCAACGTTCTCACCTTGAATCCCGGCCAAAATTTCGAGGAAGACATCACGGTGACGGTGCCGAAGGGGGCAGCAACCTCGCGCGCAGACATCTACTTTCTCGCAGACACCACAGGCTCGATGGGGGAGATCCTGAATGCGGTGCAAACCGGCGCGAGCGCCATCCTGTCGGCGTTGAGCACGCTCGGTATCGATATGGCGTTCGGCGTCGGTAACTACAAAGACTTTCGTTCGGGTGACCCGTTCGCCTTTCAGCACCAACTCAGCCCGACCCCCGTGGCCGCATCGGTGCAGGCGGCCTTCGGCGCGTGGCTTGCCGGGGGAGGCTCGGACTGGCCCGAAGGGAACTTGTTCGCGCTCGAGAGCCTCGCCGTGGCTCCGGGCGGTAGCATCGGCTGGCGCAGCAACTCCAAGCGCATCATCGTGTGGTTTGGCGACGCCCCTGGTCACGATCCGATTTGCCCGGCGGCCTCCGGCCTGCCCTCTTCGATCACGGAAATGACCACGACGACAAAGCTCGTTGCTGAGAAAATCGTGGTGCTCGCGATATCGACGGCCGATCCAGGGTTGGACGGTGACCCGACGGCAGACGCAGCGGACTACGCAGCGGTGTGCGGCCCGCCAGGTGGGCTTGCCGGTCAGGCGAAGCGCATCACCTCGGCCACTGGCGGTAAGGTGATGACGGGCATCGACGCGGACGGCATCGCGAAAACCATCATCGATCTCGTAAAAGGAGCGGTGGCGGGCATCTCGCATCTCGAGCTGGTGCCGTCGGCATCGGTCGCGCCGTTCGTCACGTCGATCACGCCGGCGGGAGGCTACGGGCCCTTGTCGGGTGACCAGGAGCACACGCTCACCTTCCACGTGCGGTTCACAGGCATCCCCTGCAAGCCGGAAGCGCAGCTGGTTACGGGCACGCTCGACGTCGTCGTCGATGGCAAGCCGGTTGCAGCCAAGCGCCTGACGGTCACCGTTCCAGCGTGCCGCCCCAAGGGCTTCGTTTATTCCGTGAAGTTCGTGTGCGGCACGCAGCCCGCGGACCCCTGCTGTTGCCACAGCGTGCAGCCCGGTGGCTACGCCACGCAGATCAACATCCACAACGTATCGCTCGGGGAAGCCCGCGTCGTGAAGCGGTTCGTGCCGTTGGTGCTCGCTGGAGCGCCGATGGGGCGCGAACCTCGCATCGGAACCGTGCGCGCAGAGGACAAGATCCTGCTGCCGGCGCAGGGCGCCACCATGGACGATTGTTGTCGCATCGCGGAGCTGCTCTACGGTGCGCCCGCCGCCGCGACCGCTCTCACGATTGGCCTCGTCGAGCTCACTTCCGACGTGGACTTGGCCGTCACCGCTATTTACACGACGAGCGGTAAGGACGGTGGCGTCTCGATCGCAGTCGAGCAGATCGCAGCCAAGCGTCTTTAGGGCGTGGGAGGAAACAGCCATGTCGCACATCACCGGCACGATACAGGTCCTCGCAACTCCGCTCGTCATCCACCCGGGGACGACGCCATTCAATCCCGCGCCAGCACCGGGTGGCACCAAGCTTCTGATGCTGCACTTTCAGAACCTGGCTCTGTTGCCGGGGGACGAGCTGCGCGTACCCCTCGGCTACGACACGGACGTTTTCACCGCGGCCGACGGCCCCGGCGTCTGGACACGGCCGATCGACGTCCATGTTTTTCCCAGCGGCATCGACATTGCCTATGTGGCTGCGGGGCCGACCACCGGCAGTGCGCAGCTCGACCAATTCGCGCGCGGCGAGCGCTTGCCAGGCGAGAGCGGGCACCCGAGCTTCTCGAACTGTGATCCCTTCTATCAGCCGCCAGCATACCTGGAGCCGACCTACGATCCTTTCTGGTACTGTTCGGACCCTCCTCACTGGGACAACAGCGCTGCGGTGACCGACCCAACCGATGTGCGCGCCCGCGTAGCGCGCAGCGTGGGCATGATCGTCTCGGTGGAGCGCCCATCGCCTGGGGGACCTCTGCAAGTCTCCACGTGCTCGGTGACGCTCGTCGACGGCAACCGCGTCATCACTGCCGGGCACTGTCACCAGCCTGCAGAGGCCTTGAATAGCTCCGTCACGTTCGATTACCAGACACTCGCCGACGGCAGCCGGCCACCGGGTTATTCACCCCGATTCTACAAGGTAAAACGCGTCATCGGTCACACCGACAACGGCACGGCCACGCTCGATTTCAGCTTGCTCGAGCTGGCCGAGGCGCCGCCCGGCATTCCGGCCATCCAGCTCCGGCACAGCCTCCCGTTCGTGGGCGAAGCGGTGTTCGGTGTCCATCACCCGAATGGTGCCGTGAAAAAGCTCTCGCCTCCGCACGCCGCATTTTCAGAGGTCACGGCGTCGAGCAGCGGCGGCATCGAAGTGCCGCGTAGCTTTCACGTGTCGGGTGGCAGCTCCGGCTCTGGGCTTTTCGACGCCGCTGGACGCATCCTCGGTGTGCTGTCGCGAGGCAATCCCTGCGCAGGAGGAGCGCTCCAGTACTGCCCCGTTCCGAACATCCTCCAGGCCCTCGTGCCGACGCCGCCCCCGCCGGTTGCACGCGACGTGATGATCGTCCTCGATCACTCGGGCAGCATGGCGCTCGACGACGGCACCGGTCGGCCGAGGATCGACGCAGCGCGCGACGCCGTATCGCTGTTCGTCCAACTCGTGCGCACGGGTGGCGGTAACCGTCTGGGCCTGGTGGCCTTCAGCACCACCGCGAGCACGCCGTTCGGGCTCACCGGCGTGACCGCTGCCGGCAAAACCAGCCTGATTGGTGCGGCTCCGTTCTCTGCCGGGATTGTCGGCGGCATCACCCCGACCGACATGACGAGCATCGGCCACGGGCTCCAGGTCGCTCGCTCCGAGCTCGGGTCGGCGGGCGCCAATCCTCGCGCCATCCTGCTCATGACCGATGGCCTACAGAACACGCCGCCTTCGATTGCCGACGCGGAGGGCAGCCTCGACGACGTTCAGCTACACGCCATTGGTTTCGGGGGCGAGGCGAGCTTGGACGCCGCGTTGCTGAGCTCACTGGCTGCGGCCCATTCGGGCCAGTTCTTGCGCGCCGGGGGCGGGCTCGCGCTCGAGAAGTTCTTTTCGAGCGCCTTTGGCAACATCTTCGAGTCGGGCGTGCTCTTCGATCCGGAATTCGATCTGCCCGCCAATCAGCCAGGGGCTCCCATCCCCTTCAACGTGTGCGGGGAGGACACCATCACCGTGGTCGCCGGCTGGGATCGCAATGACACCGACCTGAGGCTCGAGCTCACCACTCCGGGCGGAAACCAGATCTTCGCCTCGACCGCCGGAGTCGAGGACGCGCTCGGGCGGACCTGGACCTTCTTGCGCGTGCCGTTGCCCATCGGGGGCGAGCGTAACGGCACTTGGAGCGCGCGCGTGCTGCGGCCTGGCGGCGGCGGTGAATTCCCGCCGCCCGCGCCCGCCCTTCGCTATTTCGTCAACGTCATTCCCTCGGGCGGCCCGAGGTTGACGCGCGTGCCGAGCGCCCTCCGCCTCCACTACACGGGTGATCGACTGAACCCGCGCGTCATCCTCCGCTACCCGTCCGGCGATTGGCCGCTGGGGGAAGTGTCGATGACTGTGACGCGCCCGAACGCGAGCATCGGCACGATTCTCGGACGCGCTGGGCTTGGCGCGGCGAGCATGGTCTCGGGCGACCGCATCCCTGCGCGCCAAGCGACGCTGCAAGCGCTCGAGTCAGCTGCAGGCGCGCCGCTCATCCGCTACGTCACAACCGATTTCGACCTTTCGGCGGAGACCGAGCACAACGACGGCACGTTCGAGGAAGACGGCTGCTTCGGCCGCGTGCTCGAGGACTTCTTGAACATCGACGGCAGCTACACGTTCCACGCCAAAGCACGCTACGGCGAAGGCTGCCCCGGCACCCGCGAGCACGTCTGGTCAGTCCATGTCGACGTCGGCATCGACGGCGATCACACACCCGTCACCGTCACCGATCTGCCGCCCGGCGGGGCGACGCTCACGTTCACACCGCAGGATCGCTACGGCAACCTCGTGGGGCCAGGCCGGGGCGACGGCTTCACGGTCGGTCCAGCGCACGGCAGCACGCCGCTCGGTCCCGTAATCGATCTGGGCAACGGGTCCTACCAAGTCAACGTGAGCGTCGACCCTGATTCACTTGCGCCTCCGAGCGTAACTGTCGCGCAGCCCGGGCGTGATCCGGTAACGGTCGGCACGCGCGGGTTCGAGCTGTACGTCTACAGTGTCACTTTCGTATGCGGTGAACAGGCAGACACCGGTTGTTGCTGCGCCTCCTTGCGACCGGGTCGGTACTCGACCGAAATCAACATCCACAACCCGCGCGATACGGAACTGCGCCTAGCAATCCGCCCCCTGGCGCTCGTTCTTGCCGGGGCCGCCCGAGGCCGTGAACCTGGCGTGAGCGTTCCGACGCGCGTCACCAAGGCATCGAGCACGCGCCTGCCGCCTCATTCGGCCACGATGGTTGACTGCTGCCGTCTCGACGAGCTGCTGCTCGGCGCACCCGCCGGCGCACATCCGCCCATCACCTCCGGCGTCTTGGAGATCCTGAGCACCGGAGAGCTGGAAGTGACTGCGGTCTATTCCGCCGCGAACGGCGGCACGGCTCCCGCGCTCGACGTAAGGCGCGTTGGGAGCAGGATAATCAAGCTCTGAAGCAGCGTGAGCTTCTGAACGCTCGGCACGACGCGTAGAGTGGACCCACCTTCAAAGGTGGGCGTCGGATGGCCGATTTCCGCCGGAGCTAGAACGACTGCGGTGGCGCCGCCTCCCTCGACACGCCGATGAAACACGAAGCAGGAGATCCTCTGCCTTCGAACGGTTGGTGTGCCCCCGCTCGTGCCAGGCACCCTGGCTCGGCATTTTCGAAAGCAGATTGCGACTAGGGGGATCGCGCGCGGCAAAGGAGACATGGATGCCGAAAGAGCGCTTGGTAGTCATCGGCAACGGCATGGCAGGTGCTCGCGTCGTAGAGGAAGTCCTCGCGCGCGGCGGGGCCGAGCGGTTCAAGATCACAATCTTCAGCGACGAGGCGAGTGGCAGTTACGATCGCATGCAGCTCGCAGACGTAATGAATGGCTCGCAGGACGAGCATGAGATCGTGCTGCGCAACTTCGCCTGGTACCAAGAAAACCAAATACGGCTAAACGGCGGGCAACGCGCTCTCATCGTCAGTCGCCCCGCGCGCACGGTGTACGGGCCGGAAGGTGTCGCCGAGCAGTACGACAAGTTGGTGTTCGCAACTGGCAGCAGCCCCTATTTCCCTCCTCTCAAGAACCTCTTCGACGCTGACGGTCAGCGCCTCTCCGGTGTCATGGGTTTCCGCACGCTCGCCGACTGCAACACGATCGCGGCTCTCGCAGCAGAGTCTCGCAGCGTGGCCGTAATTGGCGGCGGGCTACTCGCACTCGAAGCGGCGCGAGGTCTGGTCGGCAATGGGTGTGAGGTGCACCTGATCCACAACGGGCCTCAGCTCATGAGCCAACACCTCGACGAGTATGCAGGACAGGTCGTGCAACGGCTCGTCGAGCGCGCGGGCATTCATGTGCATTTGAACCGAGCCGTCCACTCGCTCACCGGTCAGCGGCGCGTGAGCGGCGTGCTCCTCTCCGACGGCACGAGCATGGACTGCGAGCTAGTCGTGGTCTCGAGCGGACTCATCCCGAACACGTGGCTCGCCTACCAGTGTGGCCTCACTGTGGAACGAGGGATTGCCGTCGACAGTCAGCTCTGCTCGCTAGATGATCGCAATATTCACGCGCTAGGCGAGTGCGCTCAGCTGCGCGACCGAATTCATGGCTCGAAAGAGGCGATTGTCGAGCAAGCGCGCGTTGTTGCCGCGCAGCTGGTGGGTAGCGATCCGCGCGCGAGCTACCGCGGTCTGAGTCGCGTGAACATGAAAGTCATGGGCATGAACGTGGCGGCGATCGGCAACGTTCGCGCGGCGACCGCTCAAGATCAGGTTGCGGTGTACCGCGAACCCGGGCAGAACCGGTACAAGAAGGTCGTGCTTCGCGACCGGCGCGTGGTCGGGGGGATTCTACTCGGTGACGTCGGCGCCTTTTCGGCCTTGAGCAGTGCATTCGAGTCGAACGCGAGACTTTCCGATGCACAGCTCGTCGATCTGATCGGGCCGACCACGACCAACGCCAACGACTGGGCTCGAGTCGCCTGATTCCGTCGCTGATTTCGGCGCGTTCGCAAAAAGGTCTGCTGATATGACCCCGGAGTAACCACCTCTGTCCTTCGTCGCCGGCGTTGGGCATGATGGCCCTCGCCCAACGCGCCAACGTCAGCAAATCAGAGGGGAAACTCATGCGGACTGCAATCGCCACCCGTGCTCGGAGCTCGACACTGTCGTCGATCGTGCCCGCGCTGCCGTTTTTCTTTGCCGCCTGCAACGTAATCAGCGAGATGGACGTGCAGCTAGCTTACACGGGCGTGCTGAGTGCGCTTCGCGGTCTGTAGCCAATGTCAGAGACGAACGCGCCGCTGCCATACGACACGCCACGGCCGGCATCGGAGCCGTGCTCGCTGACTTGGATCAAGAAGCTCGTCTCCTTCGATACGGTCAGCCGAAATCCGAACATGGCTTTGATCGAAACCGTGCGCGACGAGCTACGCAAGTTGGGCATCGAATCCACCCTGACCACGGACCCAACGGGAAAATGGGCCAATCTGTTCGCGACTGTTCCCGCGCACGACGGCGCGACGCAAGGAGGCATCGTACTATCGGGTCACACCGACGTGGTGCCCGTGGATGGCCAGCACTGGCAGAGCGACCCGTTCCAGCCCGTCGTTCGCGATGGGCGTTTGTACGGCCGCGGCACGTGTGACATGAAGGGCTTCATCGGCTGCGCTTTGAGCCTGTTACCGATGATGCAAGCCGCGAAGCTTCGGCGTCCGCTCCACTTCGCGCTCTCTTTCGATGAAGAGATCGGCTGTGCCGGTGCACCGCTGCTAATCGCCGATCTGCAGCGTCGTGGCATCGCGCTCGACGGTTGCATCGTCGGGGAGCCGACGGGCATGCGCCCGGTGGTTGCGCACAAGGGGATCAACGTTTACGAATGTCTCGTGCGTGGCTTGGCGACTCATTCGTCACTGACCCCGAAGGGCGTGAACGCGATCGAGTATGCGGCGCGCCTGATTTGCTTCATTCGCGACCTGGCCGACGAGCTTCGCCTCCAAGGTCCGTTCGATGAACTGTACGACGTGCCGTTCAGCACCGCGCAGACCAGCACCATTCAGGGCGGCAACGCCATCAACACCGTCCCGGCCGAGTGCCGCTTCGTTTTCGAATTTCGCAACCTGCCGACGCTCGATCCCGAGCTCGTATTTGCTCGCATCGAAAGCTACGCCCGGGAAAGCTTGCTACCCAAGATGCAAAAGGAACACCCGAGTGCTGCGATCGAGCTCTCGAACCTTGCATCCGCGCCTGGCCTAGACGCTTCCGAGCAAGCTGCGATCACCCAGCTCGTGCGCGCGCTCACCCATGACCAGCAGAAGCGCAAGGTCGCGTATGGCACCGAGGCTGGCTTGTTCGCTCGCGCCGGCGTGCCCAGCATCGTGTGCGGGCCTGGAGAGATCGAGCAAGCACACAAGGCGGACGAGTACGTCGCGCTCGAGCAGTTGCACACTTGCGAGGCCTTCTTGAGCAAGGTCATTCAAAGCCAGTCCGTGATTGGCTAGGCGCAGCGCTCGGGCAATCGGAGCCCGCCCCCCTAGTCGACACAGCGCTATTTCTGGTCAACTACGAGGGCGGTGCTTTCAGCTCGGCAACTGCCGAATGACTCGCGTCAGGCGACGGCAGACTGCGGCTGCGTTCCGAGCAACTTGCGCACGGCCTCGAGCACTGGCTCGGCCTCGGTGCGCGCCATCCAATTCGGGGTCACGTCGACGAAACGCACGACGTGATTGGCATCGATCACCACGACCGTTGGATGGGTCAGCTCCGACAGGCCCTGAGCGACCGACTCGGGCTTGGGAGTGCCCTCGGACTTGAAGGTGAGGCCGAAGCGACGCCCCAGCTGCGCGCCAGTATCGGACGCCACGTGGAACTTGAAATCGTGCCGGTTGCGCACATTGCTCAGGGCCTCGGGGATCTGCGGGCTGATCGCCACCAGCGGCACGCCCAAGGACGACAGGGTCGGCCAAAGGTTGCGATCATAGTAAGGCAGAGCGATGTTGCAGGCGGGGCAGCTCTCGTGCCGGAAGAAAACCAGCACCGCTGGGCCCTTCTTGACCAGGTCTTGCGAGCGGAGCACGCCGCCCTGGACATTCTGCAATTCGAAGGGCGCGATGGTTTGGCCCACCTTGGGGGCGGTCTCGGGGTCGAAGCGTTCGACGTTGATCCGCCGTTGATCGATGTTGCGCTGCAACTGCTCCGCGGGCCAGGTCGTGAGCCGTTCGGTATGCAGTGCTCCCAGTAGATCGACTAAACGCTCGGTCATGGTGGTCTCCTTTGCGACTTTCCCGCGGTTATTGGCGGGCTGACCCCGAGCGCATAGCATTTTAGTGGACACACCGCTATTTTATTGAAGCCAGCGCGAAGTTCTGCTGAAACCGGCCAATGACCGATCTCGTTCAGCCCCTCGCCGCACACGCCGCCGACTTTCCGAGCAATCGCCTGGACGCGAGCGTTCGCGATCACCTCGCGCTCGATCTCGTCGACGGGCTCGCCGCGATCGTCGGCGGGACTCGCGCGCCGGGCGTGGCGGAGCTCGCGAAGGTGCTCTCGGCCCAAGCGGGGCCTGGCGCGGCGCAGCGCTTCGCAAGTGGCGAACGTTACCCAGCGATCATCGCGGCACAGCTCAATGCGACGGCCGGACACGCGCTGGACTACGACGACACGCTCGACGAAGGAGGCGGCATGCACGCGGGGGCGCTCGTACACAGCGCGGCGCTGGCCGTTGCGGACGAGCTCGGCAACGTGAGCGGCGACGCCTATGTCGCAGCCACCGCCGTGGGGCTCGACATCGCCGTTCGGCTCGCCTTGGCACCGACCCGTGACTTCGGCTGGCACCGCACCTCGGCCTTCGGCATTTTCGGAGTGGTTGGCGCAGTCGGCCGTCTCTATGGCCTGAGCCAGGAACAATTCGTGAACGCGTTCGGGATCGCCTATGCGCAAGCCAGCGGCAACCGGCAATGCATTGCCGACGGCGCGCTGTCCAAGCGTCTGCAGGCGGGATTCGCTGCTCGCGACGGGATCATCGCCGTACAACTCGCAAGAGCCGGTGTCACTGGCGCATCACGGGTGTTCGAAGGCGTAGACGGCTTCTTCCCGCTCTATCAGCGCGGTGAGTACGTTCGGGAGCGGGTCACGGAGGGACTCGGTGAGCGACTGCTCAGTAGCCGTATTTCCCTCAAACCGTATCCGTGCGGGCGCAACCTGCATGGGCTGCTCGACGCGACCGTCCGCGCTCGGCGCGCGCACGAAGGTCGCAACATCGAACGCATCGACGTGCACATCGCGGCCAAGTCGTTCGAGCGCGCCACGCTCAGCTGGCCCGAGCATGTCGTTGCCGCGCAGTTCAGTATTCCTTTCGCCGTGGCGCTGAGCACTGCGAGCGGCCGCACCTCGCTCGCGGACTTCGACGCACCGGGACATGTGCCGCAGGCCGTGAAGGCGCTGTTTGCGCGTGTGCACGTGCAGCCCCACGACGGAACGTCGGACGAAGACGACCGGATCGCCTTCAGCTACTCGGGCGGCGCCACGCACGAGGAGAAGACGGCGGGCGTTCGCCTCGGTCACCCGACAAATCCCGTCTCGCGCGAACAAACCGGCAACAAGCTGCGCGACTGCAACGCCTTCGCGGGTGCGCCTTTGTCCGAGCAAGGCGTCGAGGCCGTGCTGTCGGCCGCGCTCGGGATCGCGAACCTTCGCTCTACGACCGCGCTCACTAGCTTGCTCCGCCTTTGACGAGGGCGGAAGCGCAGGCCGCGGCGGAATGCCAGACCTCGCAGCGGCGACGCCATGGCACAGATTGTAGTCGAGAATCTGAGTAAGTCGTTCCGGGTGGCCACGCGCGAGCCCGGCTTGCGAGCGGCCGTCGGCAGCCTCTTCTCCCGTCGATACCGGGTGCTGCGTGCAATCGACAGCGTGAGCTTCGAGATCGCGGCGGGAGAGCTGTGCGGCTACATCGGGCCGAACGGCGCGGGCAAGAGCACGACGATCAAGGTGCTTGCCGGGATCCTCGTGCCGGATGCGGGCAGCCGCGTCGAGGTCGATGGCCGCGTGCCCTGGAAGGAACGCGCCGCGCACGTCTCTCGGCTGGGGGTCGTGTTCGGGCAACGCTCGCAACTTTGGTGGGATCTCCCGGTGCAAGAGAGCTTCTCGCTCTTGCGCTACATCTACCGCGTGCCGCCCGAGCGCTACCAGCGCAACCTGGCGGAGCTGGTAGCGCTACTGGACCTGGGCGAGCTTTTGGATCTGCCCGCGCGTCAGTTGAGCCTCGGTCAACGCATGCGCTGCGACCTGGCGGCAGCGCTCTTGCACGAACCGAAGCTGCTCTTCCTCGATGAGCCGACGATTGGTCTCGACGCGGCCAGCAAGCTCAAAATTCGTGACTTCATTCGGCTGATCAACCGCGAGCGCGGGGTCACGGTCATCTTGACCACGCACGACATGGATGACATCGAGGCCCTGTGCCGGCGCGTGCTGGTGATCGGAGAGGGACGTGTCCTGTGCGACGGCACGCTCGCGGCTCTGCGCACGCAGGTCAGCCGCGAGCGCCACCTCATCTTGCATCTGAGCGACGAGCGCACGGTCCTGGAGGACCCGGACGTGCGCCTGATCGAACGGCGGGGGGCTGAGCTGCGCCTAGGCTTCGACCCAGAGCGCGTCGCGCCGTCGACGCTCATCGCGCGCATCACCGCGGCTCACGAGGTGCGCGATCTGTTCGTCGAAAATCCACCGATCGACACGATCATCCAGCGGCTCTACGAGTCGGAAGCGGCGCGCGCACGTAGCCAACGCGAGGTCGGGGGCTGATGGACGACCTAGGAGCCGAGGACCTGCGGCCGAGCCCGGTGCGGGCCCACGTCGAAATCGTGGGCGTGCGTTTGCGGGAGGCCTCGCACTACCGGTCGGCCGCGCTGGCCGGGGTGTTTACTCAGGTCGTCTTCGGCTTCATCATCTTCATGACGCTGGACGCATTCAGCGCGGAACACCCCGCTCGTTCGCCGATGTCGCGTTCGCAGCTCGTCTCCTACGTGTGGCTGGGGCAGGCGTTCCTAGCGCTCCTCCCCTGGACGTTGGACAGGGACGTGGTGCAGATGGTTCGCACGGGGACGATCGCTTACGAGCTCCTGCGTCCACTCGATCTTTATACCTTTTGGTTCTGCCGCACGTTGGGCTGGCGCGTCGCTGCTACGGTCCTGCGAGCGGTGCCGCTGCTGCTGTTCGTGACCGTGGGTCTGCGCCTGATCGGACTAGAGTCCTATGCGCTGCCGCCTCCTCCCTCTTGGGCTAGCGCTGGCGCATTCTTGATCAGCTTCGCCGTCGCGGTGCCGCTCGGCATCGTACTCACCCTGCTGATTCAGAGCATCATCTTGTGGTCGCTCAGGGCCGAGGGCATCCGCCGCGTGACGCCGGTGATCGTGATGACCTTCGGCGGCATGCTGGTACCACTGCCGATGTTGCCCCCGGGCCTTTCTGACGTCCTCTATGCGTTGCCGTTTCGGGGCTTGGTAGACGCTCCCTACCGCGCTTACTCCGCCAGCTTGCCGCCGCGCGAGGCGGTCTTCGCGGCGGGCGTTTCGGCGCTGTGGCTGGGCGTGCTGCTGTGGGCGGGGCGCGCGCTGCTTCGAAGGGGCCTCAGGAACGCGGTGATCGATGGTGGCTAGCGCATTGGGTTTATACCTGCGTTTGGTCGGCGCGTCGTTGCGCTCGCAGCTGGCTCACCGCGCGGACTTTTGGCTGGGCGTGCTCGCGACTTGGTTCACGAGCGCGAGCGAGGCAGTCGGACTCTGGGCGCTATTTCGGCGCTTCGAGTCGGTGCAGGGCTGGACGCTGCCGGAGGTAGCCATGCTGTACGGCGTAATCAACGTCGCCTTTGCAATTTCGGATAGCGTGTCCGAGGGCTTCGATCAATGCGCCGCCGCCGTGCGGAGCGCCGAATTCGATCGCTTGCTGCTTCGCCCGCGGTCGGTCGCGTTGCTCCTGTTCGGTCAAGAGCTGGTATTGCGACGAATCGGCCGACTGGTGCAAGGCATCGCTGCGTTGGTCTGGGCGTCGAGCACGCTGCGCCTATCATGGAGCATGGGCGACGTCGTGGTGCTCGCCCACGCGCTTGCTGGCGGCGCGTGCCTTTTCTGCGCGATCTTCGTGCTGCAAGCGGCGGCTTCTTTCTGGACGCGTGAATCGCTCGAGGTGTTCAATGCATTCACCTACGGAGGCAGAGACGCCGCTCAGTACCCGATCACGATCTACGCCGGCTGGTTCCGCAAGTTCTTCACGTTTGCGGTGCCGATCTCCCTGGTCAGCTATTTCCCGGTGTTGTTCATCCTCGGACGGGCCGACCCGCTGGGAAGTACTCGTGCCATGCAAGCGCTTGCGCCGCTGGCCGGGCCGCTGCTTCTCGCGCTTTCTCTGGGCTTTTTCCGGCTCGGTGTGCGGCGCTACACTTCTGCCGGCAGCTAACTAGCGCAAACCCGGCAACACGTGCTTGGCAAAGCCCCGCATGTCCGCCTCGAAGGGCTGAAACATCAACAGGAAGGTATCGATGCCGGCGCGGCCGAAGGCGCGGATGCGAGTCGCCACCTCATCGTAGCTGCCGATCAAATCTGCCGCTGAGCCGCCATTGGTGCCGATGGTTCGACGGTGCTGATGCACCTGGTGCATGACCACCTCTGGATCTACGTTGCGTGGCCGCGCGCGTGGGCGCTTGGCGTCTTCGTCGGCCAGGTGCAGCAAGTGTTCGTAGTGCTCGTGCGCCTCGGCCGCGCTGGCGCGCGCAATCACGAACGCGGACAGCGCATAGCGTAGGGGCGGACGACCGCCGCGCGGCCGCCTGCGCAGGTCCGCGAGCAGCAGCTCGACCTCGTCCAAAGGGCGCCCATTGATGAACCAAACGTCGCCATGTTCCGCCGCCAGGCTGCGCGCTGGGTCCGATTCGCCCCCGGTATAGATACGCGGGCGGGGGCGATGAGTCCCGGCCGGTCGGAGCATGTAGTCGCGCACCTGGAAGTGCGGGCCTTCGTGATTGACCCGTTCGCCGCGCAACAAGGCTTCGACGATGCCTAGCCACTCCCGACCGTAAGCGTAGCGCTGGTCATGTGGGGGAAAGGCGATGCCAGCGCCGTCGAATTCGGCTTTGTTCCAAGCGTTGACCACGTTCAGCGCGAAGCGTCCGCGGCTGATGTGCTCGATCTGGAGCGCGAGCTTGGCCAACACCACGGGGTGATAGAGCAGGGGTTTGATCGCAGCGACCAGCTCGATGCGATGGGTGAGCGCAGCGAGCGCAGCCGCCGCGGTCCACGGCTCGAGCTCATCCAGCGCGTCGTCGCGCGGATTGACCGTGTGCTGTGCGAACAGGGTCAAGTCGTAGCCGAGCTCCTCCGCTTCCAACACCAGAGCGCGGTTGCGCTCCCACGAAGCGTCGTAGGGCTCTTCTGGGTCTCCGTAGGCGCCGCGGCTGCCGTGAACCAAGGCCCACACCCCGAATCGAAGCCGCGCATCCACTACGGCTGTCTCCGCGGCAAGACGGGTATCGCCGAGCAAACCGCCCCAACCTCAGGGTTTCCTCTGCCACTTGGACCTTGACGACGTCTCTTAAAGGACACTACAAGTCTCTTTAGCTGGACAAGGAGCTTTTTACCATGGCGAACGCAAGACAACTCAAGCTGGGCGCGGTGCTGGTCGGCGTCGGCAACGACCAATTTGGCTGGCGCGATCCGGAGCTGCCGGGCAATGCCAGCGTCGACATTCGCTGGTTCATCGAAAACGCGCGGCTCGCAGAGCAGTCGAAGTTCGATTTCGTGTTCCTGGTCGATAGCCCGTTCATCACGCCCGACACCACGCCGCACTTCCTCAACCGCCTCGAACCGCTGACGCTGCTCTCGGCGCTCGCCGTGTCCACCTCGAAGATCGGCCTGATCGCGACGCTCACTAGCTCGTACTGGGAGCCCTACAACGTCGCCCGCCTGTTCGCCTCGCTCGACAACATCTCGAACGGCCGCGCCGGCTGGAACGTGGTGACTACGGGCCTGGAAGGTGCGGCACGCAACTACGGCCGCGAGGAACACTTCGACCACGCCGTGCGCTACCGTCGCGCGCATGAGTTCGTCGAGGTGGTCCGTGGCCTGTGGGACAGCTACGAGGACGACGCCTTTCCGCGCAACAAGGAGACCGGGGTCTTCCTCGACAAGCCGAAGCAGCACGCGCTGAAGCACAAGGGCGAGTTCTTCTCGGTCGACGGCCCGCTGGCACTCACGCGTTCCAAGCAAGGCCATCCCGTGTTGTTTCAGGCGGGGATCAGCAACGATGGCCGAGATTTGGGCGCCCACATCGCCGACGGCCTGTTCGCGGGGGTCGAGAACTTCGAGGATGCCCAGGAATACTACGCGGACGTCAAAGGGCGAGCTGTAGCCTTGGGTCGCAACCCTGACCACATCATCGTCACCCCCGGTTTCAATCCCATCATCGCGGACACCGACGAGCAGGCGCAGGCGCTCGTCAAGAACCGCAGCGAGAAGCTCGACATCGACAAGGCGCTGGTCGCATTGGGACGCCCGTTCGGCTACCACGACTTCCGTCAGTATCCGTTGGACGGTCCGTTCCCGGACGTCTCGCACCTCAGTCTCAACAGCTACAAGGGTCACGCGGAGCGGATCGTGAAGCGCGTCCGCGAGCAAAATCTCACGCTGCGCCAAGCAGCGCTCAGCGTTGCCGAGCGTCGCCAGAACTTCGTGGGCTCGCCCAAGACCGTGGCTGACGAGATCGAGCGTTGGTTCGTCGGGCGTGCGGCCGACGGCTTCAACCTGCACATTTCTCGTCCGGGCGAGTTCAAGAAGTTCCGCGAGCAGGTGCTGCCACTCCTGCAGCAGCGCGGCCTGTTCAAGACCGAATACTTCGCCGACACGCTGCGAGGGCACCTCGGGCTGCCGGTGCCGGAGAACCGCTGGACGACTCAACAGAAGACGCAAGCCGCCGAATAGTCGTCTCCGTGTAGAAGACACCAATCTATGTCAAAAGAAACTGTGTCCGGCGGAGTCGAGCCGCTACGAATCGAAACGGACGTCCTGATCGTGGGCGGAGGAATGGCCGCGTGTTGGGCGGGCATCTCCGCCGCGCGCACCGGCGCCAAGGTCGTATTGGTCGACAAGGGCTACGTCGGCACGAGCGGCGTGACCGCGACGGCCGGGCCCGGACATTGGTGGGTTTCGCCCGAAGGCAACGCGCGCAGCGAGGCCATCAACAAGCGCATGGCGATCGGCTACGGCCTCGGCGATCCCGCTTGGATGGAGCGCATCATCGATACCACCTGGCGCATCCTGCCCACGCTTTCTTCCTACTATCGCTTCAACATCAAGGACGATGGGCAAACCGCCTACAACGCCCTGCGAGGTCCCGAGTATTTGCGCGCGCTGCGCAACGCTGCACTCGATGCCGGCGTCACGATCCTGGATCAAAGCCCCGTGCTCGAGCTCTTGCTGCATGACGATGGCTCGGTCGCTGGCGCCAACGGAGTTCGACGCCAGGAACACCGCCCGTACACGGCACGGGCGGGCGCGGTCATTCTAGCGACCGGCGGCGCCGGGTTCCTCGGGGGCCTGCTCGGTAGCAGCACCAACACCGGCGATGGCCACTTGATGGCGATCGAAGCGGGGGCCGAGCTCTCGGGCATGGAGTTCTCGAACGAGTACTCGATCTCGCCGCGCTGGAACTCGACCCGCACGTTGATTTACTCGTACGCGCGCTACTTCGACGCCGACGGCAAAGAGCTCGACGTACTGCCCACCAACTACGTGCTGGAGCGCGCGCTGGTCGATGGCCCGGTGTACGCCTTGCTGAATGAATGCCCCGACCCGCTCAGAAAGCTGCTGCCGCAGATCCAGCCGATGACGCTCTTGCCGTTCGTGCGCAAGGGCATCACCGATGTCTATGAGAAGCCATTCGAGGTCAAGCTCTTCCCCGAGGGCACCATCCGAGGCACCGGCGGGTTACGCATCGTAGGCGAGCAGTGCGAAACCACGATCCCGGGCTTGTTTGCCGCGGGCGATACCGCGACGCGCGAGCTGATCGCGGGCGCAACCAGCGGTGGCGGCTCACCCAACTCCGCTTGGGCGCTCACTTCGGGCTTGTTGTCCGGAGCGGGAGCGGTGGCGCTCGCGAAGAGCCGCGGCCGTCGTGCCGATGCAAAGGTTCGCGCGCAAGGCACGGTCGGGCTACGCCCACGCAGCAGTGTGAAACCCGTGGATCGACGCAGCGTGCTCAAAGCCGCACAAGACGAGATCCTGCCGCTCGACAAGAATGTGTTTCGCTCGGGTCCCAAGCTCAAAAACTCCCTGGCAGTGCTCGAGTCGGCCTGGCGTGAGCTCCGCGATCATGACCAGGGAGCTGGCGCCGACGCCGTGCTCGCTCGCGAGACCGCCAGCGTCGTGGCCACGGCTCGCCTCTCCTACACGGCCGCCCTCGCTCGCGACGAGAGCCGAGGCATGCACCAACGTGAAGATGCCCCTGAAACAAAAGCCGAGCAGGCGCGGCGCCTGCTGATCGGCGGCCTCGATGAGGTATGGACCAGACCCGAAGCCGAAGGGCAATGGAGGCCCTCCCATGTTTGAGTTGATCGTCCGCGACCGTTGCACGGGCTGCAACCGCTGCGTCGAGGTTTGTCCCACCAACGTGCTCGAGCCGGGGCCCGATCAGGTCCCGGTCGGCGCGCGCGTCGAGCACTGCCAGACCTGCTTCATGTGCGAGCTGTACTGCAAAGAAGACGCGATTTACGTGGGCCCGGATCGGGACAAGCGCGAGCCCGTGAACGAAGCAGAAATCGTGAGCTCGGGGCTGCTCGGCCAATTCCGACGCGACTCGGGCTGGGACGAATGGGCAAACGACCCCAAGCACGAGAACCAGATCTGGCAGCTCGGCCCTTACATCCAAGCCGGCGGCAAGCGTTCCGTCGAACGCGTACAAAAACGCATCGCCGAGCGGGCGCAACAGGCCGCGGCTTCTTCTGAAGCCGTCACGGTCCAAGCCAAGTAACTCGCCTGAATTCGCGAATGCGCGACGAGGCACCGTGAAAGCTCTGGCGTGCTTCGCGGCTGCGGCATTTGCTGTCACCGGCTGCAGCGAGTCGACAGCGGTCAGACCGCCGGTGTCCCCGGCGGCGACCATCGTCGGCGAACCCCAGAGCTGTGTCTCCCTCGCCCAACTGCGTGAGACGCGGGTCCGCGATGACTCGACCATCGATTTCATGGGCAGCGGCGGCCGTGTCTGGCGCAACACGCTGACCCATGGCTGCCCGGGGCTCAGGGCGAGCAGCGGCATCGGCTACGAAACGTCGCTTGGCCGCTTGTGCAGCACCGACATCGTTTATGTGCTCGAGACGGCAGGTGGGCTGCGTCGCGGCGCTGCCTGCGGGCTGGGCCAATTCATGCCGGTGAAGCTCGAGAATTGAGGCCGCTCGGCAAACCTCGATTTGGCTCAACTACGGGCTGCGAAGCCCGGCAAAAACGAGCGGATCGCGAGTATCGGCATAAGCCCCGGGCTACCGCCCGTGGCGAAGAGCGCCCTCTGGGGTAAACGCCTACTAAGCTATGCCTTGGGTAGCGCGGGGAGATGCACGCCTTGTTCCTCGAGGCGTGCATAAACGAAGCGCGTCATCTCGAGCTCGTGCTTGCTGCGGTCGCTGAACAAGCTCCAGGCGGTCTGAGCCGGATCGACCGAGAGCGGCGCCTTGCCGGTCACGTGCTCGATCCAGCGGATGCGATCATTCGGCGCGGGGTGACTGTCGTAGGGCGAGGGCGCACGCGCCAGCGCTTCAGCCAGTTGCTCCGCGAGGGTCTGTGCGGCGTCCGCGTCGGCCTGTTCGGTGGCTGGGCTGGCAGCGAAGGGCGGAGACCACAGGCCTCGCAGCGGTTCTTTCGCTTCGAGCGCGCGGTTGATGGTGCCGTTTACGTGCTCGTCGAAGGTGAGGCTGCAGGCGACCACGTGCCTGAGGCCTGCCGCGAACGCAGCGCCGCCGTACACTTCGGCCGCGCGTCGATCGGCGAGGATTTCTTGCAGCCGCGACGCGCCCTGAGAAATTCGCAGAAACAGCTTGTGAAAGCCAGTGGCGAACCACCACGTGGGGTTCCAAGGCACGGCATTGCCGGAGCGCGCAATGTCGATGATCAGCTTGAGCAAGGAACGCCGCACACTCAACGCAAAGCCGCCGCCCGCCGTGTCACGGTTGGAAAAATGGCCATATTCGTGGGCCAAGATCGCCTTGAACGCGTCGAGCGGCATGCGCTCGAGCACGCCCGCCCCGATCAACAGACAGCGCTCGCCGCCCTTGCGTTCGAACACGGCCAGGTTCGTGTCGGGAGTCATGTAGACGGTGTCGACCGGCCGCGTGCCGATGTGCGCAGCCACCTCGTCGAGCGTGGCGCGCAGCTTGGACTCCGCGTCGAGCGCGACGCGCACTCCGGGCTCTTCGTCGCTCGGGCGGAACAACACGCTCCTCACGATGGCAGCGCCCGTGGCAAAGACCATCAGTACGACTACGAGCGCGAGCTTGACCGGAACCCAGCCGATCACGAACATGCCGTAGATCAGCCCGGCCGCGGCCCCGAATGCAATGAGTAGCACGAGCGGGAGCGACACGTAGTACAGGCCCGAAGCGATGAATAGCACGGCTCGGTAGATCCGGCGCAGCGTTGCCGTGCGCTGAGCCGATTCGGCGTTCCATGCTTCAGCGGTACGCAGAGTCAGATGGCTCAGCACCATCCCGAATAGTACCAAGACCGCGGACAGCGCTGCCCAGACCGCCAGCACACGCCAGGTCCACCGAAACAGCGTGCTCGTCCAGGGTCGGCCGTCCGCGGTGCCGCGCTCCATTTCGGCGATCATGGCCGCCGGAGCGTGGTTCTTGCGGGCGCGGCTGATTTGGGTTTCGGCCGCGTCGAAGTCGCCCCTGGACATGGCTGCCACCCAAGCGAGCCAGGCAGTGCTGGGCTCGTTGGGAGCGAGTGCTTCCACCCGCTCCAGGCAGCGTTGCAAGTCGGCGTTGCTATCGCGCGCAATCGCGAGCTGACATTTGAGCATCGCGGTCGTTACATCGCTCGGATCGAGCTCCTCGGCGCGCTCGAGCAGTGTGCTCGCTTCCTCCAAGTCGGCCGAACGCGCAGACTGGCCCTGTTGCTTGTGCAGCAACGTCGCCGCCAACGCCTCGAGGTTGGGCGCAATCGGCGCGCGTTCCGCGGCATCGCGACACAGCGCGAGCGCCTCCTCCCGACGCTCGAGCTCGAGCAACTCGTGACAGCGACGGCGCTCGGCGTGGAAAAAGCTCGGAACACGCTGAAACACTTCGCCGTACAGGCGCTCCGCCGTCGCGTGGTCATCAGTATTGCGTGCGCGATTGGCTTGCTCGAAAAGCGGCACCGCAGAACCATCGAGCACGCGCAACTCGTCGCCGTATTTGCGATCGTAGTCCTGTTGCGACGCGGGCTCCCCCGCCGCCGCAGCCAAGCCCACGCCCCAACCCCAAACGATGAGACCCACCACCCACCCGGACAGCACTCGCCACATAACCCGTGAGAGTATCACGTGCTCCCCACACGCGACCAGCCCCCTCCGCGCGCGTCGCCGGTGCGATGCCCACCCACCTGCGGCTCCGCATAACGTTTGCGCGGCTCAGTCCAGCTGCATTTGCTTCGCGAAGAAAGCGTGACCTGGCTCGCGCAGTAGCGAATTGAGATACGGCGACGACCCGATGAGGTGAGGCTCGAATCTCGACC